>Ga0194116_10001989_pt1 | contig 27496 bp, 26 predicted proteins | sample TA2MahsurfametaG_4_FD_148617 | JGI IMG/M metagenome (GOLD analysis project Ga0194116, IMG submission 148617) | Freshwater microbial communities from Lake Tanganyika, Tanzania - TA2015008 Mahale S9 surface | ecosystem: Environmental > Aquatic > Freshwater > Lake | place: Tanzania: Lake...
AAAGTAAAATCAATCCATGGTCGTGTTGGCCATCCACAGACCCAGGGTAAGATAGAAAGGTATCATAGGTCTATGAAAAACGTAGTAAAGCTTGATAATTATTACCATCCGTAGCAACTAAAAAATGCAATAAGGGAATTTGTGGACTACTAAAATCATCAACGATACCATGAATCACTAAACAATGTAACCCCAGTCGACGGATATTTTGGAAGAAGTGAACAACTAATTAAACAAAGGGAACAAAAAAAAAGCAACCTTAAAGAAAAGAAAACAGATTTATTTTAAAGAAAAATTTCTAAATTTAGAAACTGAAACACTATCTAACAATTAGTACACTTTAATTTGAAGACATACAGAATGTTTAAATCGCTTTAATAGTTACTTAGGATTATCACCAGATTCTGATTATCAATTTTATTTATTTTTAATTGTGATGTTAGAAAATCATTTCAATAAACTCAATAACAATCTTTCAAAAAATGATTACATTAACATTGCAGTGAATTGTTTATAATAAGTCAAAGAAAAAAATTATACTTAATTATTTAAAGCAGAATGTATGAAAACATTACTAATCCTATTTATAAACTTAATTTTAATAACTTCCATTTCAGGTCAAAAGATTGCATTTAAGGATTTTTGTACAGATGAAAATTTTAAATGTTGGAATGCCCCAATTGTTTCAAATCTCAGATCTTATGGTTTAGATGTCTATTCTTACAATAGTCCATATTTCAAAGATATTAATAATGGTAATGTAGGGTATTTAACTAGTGAGCAAACAGAAAATCTAAAAGCTTTTGGGTTCGAATTTATAATTTTTAATAAGGGAATTAAAATAAAAACCGCCCCTTTTGTTAATATGATAAGTGATCTTGATCCTTGTCTTTTGTGTTTTGATTCATTGATATATGAAAATAGTTATTTTGAAGGTGATTTTTATGTATTTAAAATTAATGGAAATGAACTATTAGAGTTGAAGCTTATTGTTTCAACTGGTCAAAATCCTCAACGAATTGAATCATGCAGTAATTTGCAAAATTTTATTGAAAATATAAAAAAATTCGTACAGGATAATAATCCTTATATATACAATAATGAAAATATAATCATAAACGCGAATTCAAGTTTAATTCCACGTTCCAAAAGAGTAACAGAAAATAAGAAAAATAAAACTATCTCGGAGTCAAATAATAATAGTGATATTAAATTTAAAGTGGTAAGAGTTAAAGAGCGCAACCCTGGAAATAATTACCCGATTTCTATTGATGTTTATGACAAATCACTTAGCCTAAAAGTGGGTGATAATATCATTATTACAAGAACTGATGAAGTAAAGATTCCCGGAGAAATGAAGACTGAAAAATCTGAAACAAACATTGGCAAAGCAAAAATTACAGAAGATTTTAATAAACCACTTTATACTGCAAAACTTGTTGCAAATACTGGTTTTAATATGAAAGATTATAAAGATGGAGATGAAAATTACAATGCAGTAATAGGTGTACAATCTAAAACAATTGTTGCTTCGCCTAAAATTATGGTGATACCCAAAAAAATAGATCCGTCTAAATATGTTAATGGGGAATATCAACTAACCAAAGAGGAAAAAATACTGATTGCGGCATTTAAAAACAAATTTGAGGACAACAAGTATACAACTTATGGTTTTGAATCAAGTTTAAAATCTGTGCTTGAAAACAGACAGTTCAATGACAATGTTCAAGACGATATAAAATCCAAAATATTGGAATCATCAGGTATGGATTTTTTTGTGGAATATGAAAATCTTGACCAAGACAACAAAAGATGCGATAAAGTATTTGATTTCAAAATTAGAAACTATTCAACTGGGGAAGATGTTGCATCAGATGTAAAAAACCTAAATAGCTGTGGGAGCCCGGAGGATTATAAAAGTTTTGCATCTGCAATTTTAAATGCAGGAGCAATATCGAAAATCAATACTCAATTCTCCTCCCTATTAAGTAATGGACGTAAAGTCAGTGTTATTTTCACTATAGCTAATTCCTCTCAAGCAACCTTTAACAAAGACTATGATGGTACTAAACTTAAAGATCATATTGAAAACTGCCTACAAGGTTTGGCTTTCAATGGAAATCTGGATATTGATGGCGTTGTAAATTTGAGAATGGAAACCAGTGTAAACATTCCTATAATAAACGAGAACACAGGGAAATCTTACACTACCAATACATTCTCGGAAGATATAATTGTCTATTTAAAGAAGAATGCCAACGTGGAATGCGAAAGCTCTGTAAGTAAGCAAATTGTAAGTATAAAAATTAAGTAAGACTATGAATCGTTTTTTCTTTGTATCGTTATTGATTTTGATAAATCAATTTGCCACTGCCCAAACTCCTGGTTTCTTCCTGGTAAATCTAGCTATTGAAGAAAAATCATTGTTAAACCAATCAAAAAATGGCAATAATAAGGAGTTATTATTCAAAAAACTAACCAATATCTGTAATAAAGTAGAGGGTGTAATTATTGATGATTTTTCAGACTATTATTTGGTGAGTGATATTTATGCCACACAGGCACAAACATCAAATGCGGGGTTTTTACCTGTAGGAATTTATAAAATGAATTTAAAACTAAAATTGATTTACAAGTCAGGTGGTAAAATATTTAAAGAGCTCAATTTTTCAAAAGACTATGTTGTAAATACTGAGTCTGAGGCTGCCGGGCAATTAATCAATGATTTTTCATTTTCGGAGAAAGAGCTCAATAATTTTTTTAGTGAAGGCAGCAAAAAGATGAAAAGGTTTTACAGTGAAAATTGTAACTCAGCTGTAGAATCTGCCAAGAAGTATCAAAGCATAGGCGAACCCGAAAAAGCATTAGCTATTTGTCTTTCTATTCCTGCTGACGTTCCTTGCTACAATATTATTGCCGCCCTAACCAAAGAATTATATACCACTTTATCCTACAAATCTGATTACGCCATTTTTCTTCAAGCCCAAGATTTTGTATCAAAAGGCGATTATGAAAATGCATTTTCTACTCTTAACGAAATAAGTATTTACTCACAGTTTTATTCGCAGGCTCAGTCATTGGGAAAACAAATCAATGATTTTATTTTCAATCAAAAAGAACTTCAAAAAAAGAAGGAGTTAGCCGAGTCAGAACAAAAACTAAAAGAATCAGAAATTGAGTTGCAGCAAAAGCGTAATGAATTACAACAGAGCATAAACCAAACAAATATTGAAATCGCTAATCAAAAAAATGAATCAGATCGCCAAATAGCTTTGCAACAACAAGAGAGCCAAAAACAGATGAAAGCTATGGAGTTACAATCTCAGGAAAGAAAAGAAATGATAAAAACTGCAGGAAGTTTACTTAATTCATACATTAACAGACCCCAGCCTCCGAGGAATACAAATTTTTATATTATAAAATAATCGGCCAATGACACACAGGCTTATGTGGAGAATTCAGTGGCAATTATAACATTTGTGCCACTTAAAAACTTAGGGGCAAAAATAAAACTTACACTTCATTCCAGTCATTGTTTTCAAAATGCGCTAAATTGGTAATTAGCATCTTTAAAAGCTATTTCAGAATATTCATCATTCACAGAGTTCCCCGCAAATGTCAGAGTGGTTCTGAAAAGGGTTTGAACTTAAAAATTTTTGTAATTGATATACCTCCAAGACTACACCAATATCCCTTATAATTTCATTCGAACTCAGTCCAGCAAAGGGCACTTTATTAGACTGAAGCCAATTCTTTGGATATATCTGTTTTTTTTATTTTTCGATGAATCCCCTGCCAGCCAAGGGATTGCTCCAACCGTATTACTTCTATGCGCTCTCGAGCTTCCTGCAATACCTCTTGTTTATCTCGTTTTACATTGGCTCTATAGATTAATGTAAGCAGCTCTGTGGTCTCTTTTTTCAAACTCTCCCCAACAGTGTACTTATACTCCTTGCCAAAATCTTTCGTAAATCGAAAAATAGCCATCAACAAGTCATAAGTAGATTTATAAACAGGTAAATCACTATAAAATGCCATTTTTTAAAAAAAATCGACCGCTTCGCGGTAAATGATCAAATAATCAAATTGTCAAATGAATCAAATAAATTAATCCCTGAGGCAACGAACACAGAACCCTCCTCCCTTACCATAGTAGTACCTGTAAACACCGCCATTGGTGTAACTCAGGTGGCGGAGCCAGGCATTGGAAGTGTAGTTCTCAGTAGAACTCCACCAGAGACCGCTCTCGCCAATGAGGCTGAATGGTCCATAGTCGCCACGGGTAACGCCCGGAACATCTGAAAAGCCGCCATACAGAGAAGCTACACGCTGCCTTTGAAAAACTCGATGAGATGTTTATTCCCTTGAAGCTAAATTGAGGGAATCGAGGATGGCCGATTGACGAAAGACATATAGATACTAATGGACATATTATGATGTCCTTTCGTATCTAAGGCCAGAATGGTTATTTTTTTTCGCCCGTTTCTTTGATACGAACGGCTTCGACCTCGTACATGCCCACCAGGTTGCCGGCCATATGGTCTTCATCTTTCCTAGCCATCTCCAGGTAGAGGTCATAGCCCATGGCGCTGAAGTAGGCAGTCATCAAGGTATCCTTTCGGATGATCTTGTCTACCTTGGCGAATTCGGCGCCGATGGTGTCTAGGATGACGGCGGCAAGGGCGGTGTCTTTCTTTTCTACCGACAAGACGAGCTTCACATCTCCCTGTGGCGTGCCTTTGACTAGGATGGTCCATTTGCCTACGAAATAATCAGGGGCTTCCGGGGTCTGGGCCTCGGTGAAGAGGGCAATCCCCAAGGTGAGGATGGCGGTGGTGAGTAATCTGGCGAGTCTCATTTAGAATTTTTTATTTATCATATAACAAGCTTTCATCTTTTTTGTTTTTCCGACTGGTGTCAAAAGTTTCTGTAGACAGAGAACATCATTCTGTATAGTACTATAGATCAGCCATTTATTGTCAGCTTCTCCAGGGGCTTCATTCTTAGTCAGTCCGATACAAAGTTTTGTGCTGCATCAAAAACAGGGCTTTCTTTGGCTTGACGATACTGTCTGTTTATTTATTCCATCGTTGTTTATTCCCACTGTTTTTTTTTACGCAGGATGAATTATGAACGCCTTGGATCTTCCATTGGCTTGATATATTTTTAGTTCTTGGCTGTCATCCACAGGTTGTTGCGTGATGGTATTTTTCTTTTGTGGAAATAATTTATTCCCATTCATAAATAAGAGCTTCATTCAAAAAAGATGGCAACGAAAAAAATATTTAACTACTGTATATCAGCTTGTTTTTTCTACAGCACTATTGGTTCTTTTTTTCAAGCAGGCAGGTGTCGTATATGATGAGGGGTCATGACATCCGGTAGATTTTCCACATCAGAAGCATTCTGAGTCCATCTCTCCTCCGAGTGCAATTGAATCGGTGTCTTATTCAATCCGGCATGCTCTTTTTCTGGCAAAGCACACGATGACAAATTTCAAGCAAGGGATGTATGCGCCGCTTGCCTGGGGGATCATTCTCTATGTCACATATGTTATTGTTTGTAGTATTCCCCATGTGTGTTTCAAACAAAATGCAATATCAGGAAAGGATGTTGCAGATCGATCAAATCTTTCACATCTTTTTTTTCCCAATTCCTTTTCTTTCTTGTTCCTCTGTTCGTTCTTGGCTGGGATTATGGTCGGTGGATTTTTCTTTGGACAACATCCTCCTTTGTCATATTATTTCTGATGCCGAAACAAGATCTTATTGGCCTGTTTCCAGCATATTTTATTCGATTCGTCGGCAGTTCCAAGAGGTTTTGATTGTACCCACCTCAAGGTCTACCATCCTGATATTGTCTTTGATTTTCGGTTTCCCTGGTTTTTCATGGAGTTTGGACAGTGCTGTCAATAGCAGTTCCTTGATCATCGTTTTGCAATTCATCTCTGATCTGATTACCCGGGTGTTTGCATTCTTCCACTTTATTTGATTGGACCTCCTCTATGTTCAAAACTCTTTTTCTGCCATCTCGCTTTGGGGGAGGGCGATCTGCCGGTTTTTCTTTTTGAGCTGGAAGGATGCGGACAGTTGTATCTGGTCGGGTTCATAGATGTACAGGGTACTGGTGTGGAAGTCGGCTCCGACGGTGGAGATGCGCTGACGGTTGCTGATGCCCAGTCCTGCATCCATGAACAGCCATTGTCCCACGAAGGTCCATCTCCCATCGCGGGTCGTCTTCCGCAGGGTGAGGTTTGGGGAGATGAATGGTCCATCGGTTCCTTGCAGGGTGGCACGGCGTGTCAGCCAGTTCAGCGAGCCTTGCAGCGACCAGTTATTCCGCATGGTAAATGTCTGTGTCATGTTCAGGCTCATGATCCAGCTGCTGTTCTGCAGCCATTCGGACTTTTGCAGGATCTCTCCCTGTATCTGGTAGCGATAGAGGTTCCATCCTATCAGTGCCTGCCAGGCTTTCCCGAGGCGGTAGCTGAGGCTTCCTTCCAGTCCGGTTTGCAAGGCACGCTGGGCGTTGGTGTACGCGCGGTTGAGGATGCTGTCGTTGTACACGCCGTTGACACGCTGGATCGGGTTCAGGATGCGCTGGTGGTAGCCTGAGAGGGAGAGGCTTCCCTTTGTGAGTTTCTTTTCCCAGCCGGCCTCCCAGGTGCCGGTGAGTTCCGGCAGCAGGCGTGGGTCGCCCTGTTCGAGGGTCTCTGAATGCTCGCGTTCCGGGATAGGGTTTAGTTCGAAGTTGTTGCTGCGTTTGACACGTCTGGCATAAGAGGCCTTGATGGTGGATCTTTCCGTGACCGGGTATCGGACGAGTCCGGAAGGGAAGAGGTTCCAAATCTTCAGCTGTTCGGGGGCTGCCAGGGAGGACGACAGGCTGCGGTGGAGGAATTCTGTCCGCAGGCCTGCCTGCCAGCGGATAGTCCCTTTTGGTCGGGAGACCTGCAGGTAGGCGGCATGGATGCGGTTGCTGACATGGAGGGATCCTGAAAAAGCTGGGTCCAGCTGCAGGGATGTTTGTCCCAGGTTCCGATAGGAGTAGGAGAAATCTCCTTGCTGGTCGTCGTAACGGAACTGATATCCGCCTTGCCAAGTCCAGGATTGCTTCCGGGTGCTCCAGTGTGCCTTCATGCGATATGCATGCAGCGGGTTGTTGCTGGGGTTCTGGGTGGTCTGATAGTCGGTGGCAGACCCTTTGCTGGCGAGGTTTCGGTTGAGGGTCATGCCAGTGAGTCGGGCCCCTTCATATTGCGCGGAGAGGAGGAGGGTGGACGTCGTCCCGATGGTATGGGTGCTGCCCAGGCTGGCCAGGGTGAAGCGGCCTTCCTTATCCTGAGTATTCTCATTGAAATATCCGAGGCGACGCACGGCAACGGAGGGCAGCCGTTGAAGGTTTTGGTATTGGAGGTCTGCCACGCGGCTTTGGTAGCGACTTCCCAGGTAGAAGGCCGCTTCGAGGCGATGCTTTGCATGGGGTTCCCATGCCATGGCAAGTCGGGTGCCGGTGGTTCGTCTTCGGAAGCTCCTTTCCCCTTCTGAGGGGAATGCCGTCTCGCGACCGGGCAGGCGGGTTGTCCCTTCTCCGAGGCGGTAGCCTGCCATGTCGTTCCGTTGCCGGTTCATCCCCGCTGAGATCTCCCACGAGGGGTTGCGCCAGGAGAGGAGGAGGTCTGCCGCATTCCGGATGGGATGGCGGTAGCGCGTGTTGTCAAAGTCCTGGACCGAAGGAGCCCCTTGCATGAGGTTGGCCTGCACCACCCAGCCGGGTTCGGGTGCCGAGAGGGTGGTGATATGTAAAATCCCACCCCTCCCATCTGCATCGTAGGCAGCCCCAGGGGCGGAGATGACCTCTATCCGGTCGATCTGGCTGGCTGGGATTTGAGAGAGGATGAAGGCTGGGTCTCCTTGAGCAGGCTTTCCGTTGATCATCACTAGGAAGGAGGAGGTCCCCCGCAGCTGCAAGCTGCCCTGACCGTCGAGGGTGACAGAGGGTAGGTTGCGGACGAGGTCTACCGCATTCCCATTCCTCGCTGTGGCAAATTCAGCCGCACGGAATACCTGTCTATCGAGCTCGAAGCGAACCGGTGGTTTTCGCCCTTTTATCACCACTTCGTTCAGGGAGATCCGGGGAAGCGTTGTGCTGTCGCGATGGGTGATTGTATCCTTTGACTGGCTTTGTACTTCTGCAGGGGCTATCGAGATCCATATGCACGCCATCAGCCAATGCATTCTTAACATGCTGTAAATTAAGGACATTCGTGTGCGTGTCGTATTGAATGTGGTACCAAATTTGACTAATATGTCATGATAGGGTTTCCATGTGTGAGAGACATTTTTTTAGCTGGAAGTGTTGTAAAAAAGGTTGGCGACAGGCGGCTGGCGAGCAGACTTTACATCCTAAAAAATCGCCGTTTGTCGCGGGTTTGGCGATGTCATACACTTCTTGGAAATGATAAAACTGGGCAGTTTTATTTTTCTCTCCGGTTACGTTTGTAAATAATTTCGTATCTGCGAAAAGCGAAACTTTCAAATAGCTTTTGCACCCCCTCAGTCTTCATAATCTCTTTTTCATATGGCAAGCAATCGTCAACGGTCGGCCGTTTCCACGGTCGACCCTTTTTTTGCTAGGATTCAGCATGATCAGACAAGGCTAGTTTGCTGCTCTCCCGATGCCATGGAGTGATTTACAATGATCAGGTCTTCTGGTAGTAAGTCGGCCAGCGTGACTTCTAGAGCTTTTGCAACCAGTTTCAGCTGACGGATCGTCAAATCCTCGTCCTTGGCTTCAATACGGCTGTAGGTGCTTTGGCTCATGTTCAGTTTTTCTGCCATCTCTTGCTGTGAGAGGCCTATCGCTTCCCGTCGCTTACGGATGATTCTGCCTGGCATACTGCAATGATTATTTGTTAATCAATTTAACAATATTCAGATAACTAGACTCAACACCTCCTCTTATATAATACATCTACACAAATAAATTGTTCTCCTCTTTATCGAGATGTCAAAAAAATTGCGCTTCTGCTCATGCTGTGCGCCTGGTATGTTAGGGCATATAAGAAACTTGGGTCGCCTACGTCTCATCTCATCGTTGTCAGGCCTTGCATATCTACTCGGTAGAGTCTATATCTGTTGGATGTTCGAAAAGTACCTGCAACAAATCCGCCCATGCATGCTGGATCTTGTATGGACGGGAAACGACTGAGCCCACTCGATCAGCTGTCTCCTTTCTGCCATATCACCATCAGAGAAACACCAAAAGGCAGGTCCATGTGCGGGAGGAGATAGCGTTCGAGGGAGAAAAGGTAGCCAAATACCGCATTGGTAAGGGGCGTCTGCATGAATTCGTTGTCAGGTCTCAGCTCTTCATATTTCTTTTTTGGCAGCCAGCGTGCCATCCTCCTGACGAGCCAGATGGGTGGGAACAGGAGGGTATTGTAGTAGCTGCCTCTGACCCAGGCGCCTGGGTGGCGCGAGAGGTACTCTTCAAAGTCTGGCAGCACATACCGGCGAAAATGATGGTTGATCCGATCATGGTCGCTCCAAAGCGACATATAGGCATTGGTCGTCAGAAAGACGATGCCCCCTGGGGCACAGACCCGAACCAGCTCATCCACCCCCTTGCGGTCGTCCTGGATGTGCTCGATGACATCGAAGCAGCATACGATGTCAAAGCTGCCGTCCGGATAGGGCAGCGCTGTGATGGAACCCTGTACCACATCCAGCTGCAAGACTTCCCTGCAATAGGTAACACTGGGCGCATCATACTCGATGGATTGGACATCCCCAAAACGCTGCAGCATCTCTGTAGATCGACCCGTCGCCGCGCCTACATTCAGAATCCTCTGTCCTGTACGCTCTGCCACGATCCGTTCCATGCTGTCGGAAAGAATACCCTCCCGTACCCGGAACCACCAGTGTTCCCTCTCCAGCCGCCTGTATTCATCCAAAAAATGCCTGTCCATTATATGGTTTGAAGGGATGGAAGATAAAGGATGGACAGTGAATGATGCGATCCGTAAAGATTTTTTGTGCACATACCTGAAAAATCTCCGTTGATCAAATAATTAAACGTTTTTTTTACTTTGCTGTAAACCCGACCATTTGCTGGAAGGTGCAGACATCCGGAACATCTTTCGAGGAAAGTACGCCTGGCTTGCTTTGTCATGGGTCGTCCTGCCCGTCATTCTGACACTGGTCAAATACAATCTTGGACGAGAGGCCTATAACAACTATCTCCTCTACACCCATGTCTTCCATCATGCCCGGTCCGAGACGAACCTATATGCCTTCTATCCCGGGGAATATCTCTATCAGAACCACTATGGCCCGAGTTTCAGCGTCTTGATCGCTCCCTTTGCCCTGCTGCCGGACGTCGTCGGGATGGTGGGTTGGGCTCTGGCGAATGCCCTCATGCTGGGATATGCCATCCTGCGATTACCGATGAGCGCAAAGGCACGCTGGTGGGTCCTGGCCATCGTACTGATCGAGATGTCTGGTGCCATACAGAACCAGCAATTCAACCCGATGCTGACGGCTTGGGTACTCTTATCTTTCATTTGGATTTGTGAAGGAAAGCTGTTGGCGGCTGCTTTCCTAGTGGCAGGGGGTGCGTTGGTGAAGCTTTATGGCGTACTGGGCTTGCTGTTTACACCCTTTTCCGGTCGCTACCGCGCGATGGCACTATCTGTTGGAGCGGCGACAGCTGTGCTGGTCTGCCTGCCCATGCTCTACTCCGACCCGGAGTTCATCCTCCGCTCTTATCAGGATTGGTATCTGCGCATCTTGGGAAAGAACAGTGAGAATATCCGCACCAACCTAACGGATGGCATGCAGGACCTCTCCGCCATGGGTATGATCCGCCGGATGACAGGATGGGTTGGGATGTCGAATGCCTGGGTACTGGTTCCCGCAGCGTTGCTGATGCTAGTACCATGGTGGCAACGCGATCGCTATGCCGACCCTGCCTTCCGACTCTGCTATTTGTCGCAAGTATTGATCGGCATAGTGATTTTCAGTACCTCGTCGGAGTCGCCCACTTATGTGATTGCAGTCACCGGCTTCGCCATCTGGTATGCCAACAGTCCTGTTCCTACTAGCTGGCAGATTGTGCTGCTTGTGCTGGTGATCCTACTCACCATCCTGTCGCCCACAGACGTCTTCCCAAAGACGATTAAAAAGCAGTGGGTCAACCGGTATGCACTGAAAGCCCTTCCCTGTGTGCTGGCCTGGATGGCCATTACGTACGATTTGCTCACGAAACCATCGCCTTCTCCTAAAAGTCAGATCCATGACCCTGCAAGTGCTGCTGCCCGCACATAATGAGTCCGGGAACATACGACCCATCTTCGAGCAACTTTGCTCTGTACTGGATGAGACGATGTATGAGTATAAGATCCTCTTTGTGGACGATGGCAGCATCGATGACACCCTTGAGCAGGTCAAAGACCTGGCCAGTTTCGACCGAAGGGTTCAGTATATCCAGCTGTCCCGAAACTTTGGGCATCAGAACGCCATCAAAGCGGGACTGGACGCCATCGATACCGATGTGCTGATCATGATGGACTGCGACTTACAGCATCCCCCCGGCCTTATCAAAGACCTGCTCTCGAAATATGAGGATGGGTACGACGTGGTGAGGACAAGGCGTAGGGAGGCCGGCCATGAAGGATTCTTCAAACGAACGACCTCGCGTATTTTCTACCACTTCATGAACTCCATCTCTGACATTCAGTTGGAGCAAGGATCCGCTGATTTCCGGCTCATCAGCGGCAATGCCATCGATCACCTGCGTTCCTTCGGCGAGTACGACCTATTCTACCGCGGTCTGGTCAAATGGATGGGATTCCGCCAAGCCTACATCGACTATCTTCCCTCTCCCAGGAATTCTGGGCAGAGCAAGTACAGCTATCGGCAGATGCTGGGGTTTGGACTGAAGGGCTTCACCTCCTTCAGCACTAAGCCTTTGTATATGTCGGCTTATATGGGCGTTACCTTCTCGGCCCTTTCTTTGTTGTACCTTCCCTACGTGCTCTGGGGTCTTTGGACAGGTAACTACGTGCCAGGCTGGTCGTCCATCCTGATGACCATCGTCTTTTTCGGGGGATTGCAGCTGATGATCCTTGGCATCATCGGTATCTACATCGCGAAGATTTTCTACCAATCGAAGCAGCGTCCGCACTACATCATCAAGGAAACCAACCTGTGAGGCCGCTCGTACAGCTCAGTTTCGACGTTGAGGAGTTCGACATGCCGCTGGAGTACGGATGCCCCATCGAACCCCAACGGCAACTCTCGCTGGCCCGCATGGGGTTGGAACGCATCCTGCCGCTGCTCGACCGGGAAGGCATGTACACTACCCTCTTTACCACGGCGCATTATGCTGACAATTTCCCTGAGGATATCAGGCGGCTGGCCGCGAAGCACGAGATCGCGTCGCACACCTACTATCATTCGCACTACGAGACAGCACACCTGTCGAACTCACGTCGGCGGCTCGAGGAGATCGCTGGCGTGCCAGTGAAGGGCCTGCGCATGCCGCGCATGCGGCAAGTGCCAATGAGGGATATCGCTGAGGCCGGCTATGCCTACGATGCGTCTGTCCACCCCACCTGGCTGCCTGGTCGGTACAACAATCTGCACATGCCCCGGACCCTTCATCGTTCCGAGGGAATGCCCCGAGTGCCGGCCAGTGTTTCGCCATGGATACGTCTCCCACTCTTCTGGCTCGCCTTCAAGAACTATCCCTACCGAGTGTATCTGCATCTGTGCCGCAGGGTGCTTGAGGCCGACGGATATCTGAGCCTATACTACCATCCATGGGAGTTCACCGACGTGCGTGGTTGCGGTCTTCCGGGCTATACCGTGAGGGGCTGCGAGGGCTGGCTTTTGGAAAGGTTGTACCGGCTCGTAGATGATCTAGCCCTTGAGGCATCTTTTGTGCCCATGATCGACCTGGTGGAAGGCCTGTCTTCCTGAAACTGCCGTAGGCTTACGCGTCTTTCCATTATTGGCTCCAGCCCATGACTTACGGACATCTGATGGGCCCGGATTAAAGCCGTCATGGAGCCGTTCTGACGTTTATATAGCATCTATCGTACTTCTAGCAAAGCCCTCACCAGTCCGGTGCCTTCGCCAGTTGCCAACACTGCCGCACCCGTTGCCAGGGACGAAAGGTTTGTCTGTGAGATGCCTTCTGTTCCCTCATATACAGATCGGATGGTGATCTGAAAGGGTCCTTCGGCAGCGATCTTTGTGTGCAATAGGAGATGCGAAGGCTGACCTTCTTCACTTCCCTCGCCGGATTCAAACAACGAAGACACCATTTTTCCCGAAGAATCAGCCAACGTGACCGTCAACTTTGCTTTCAACATCTCAGGACTTTTCTGTATCAGCAGTGTGACCGGCTTTCCTGAAGCGGAGTCGAGGGTCTGATACTCCTGGAAGGTAATGCCAGCTGGCCCTTTCTTGGCGGGCTTCGCGAAGATGCGGCCAAACTCCGCCACTGGCTCGAGCACTTCCGTGGCGGCCAGTGTCACCATCGTGATGGCAGCGATGGCTACCACCCAGAATTCCTTCCGAAGGCCTCCCTGCTCTTTGTTGCTCGTGTAGGCACGCAGTGATCCCCAATTGTTCACGATGTGGAAGATGGCAAGGGTGATGAACAATAAGCCAAAGATGGTGTGTGTCATCTCCACGGAATGTGGCTTCTGTTTGAGATAGAGCAGGAGTCCCGTGGTTCCCAGCACCCCGAAGATGGCTGCCACTGACATGCTCACAAGATTCTTCTTCCTCATATCCAGCGTTTAGCCAAATGTCGGGAATCCGCCACAGCCATCGTACATGTGACCTTGGGAAAATTTTCTTCTACTGGCACCGTCGTAGCCCGGTGTGGAAACCCCGACCTTTGCCAAGACATGCAATTCGATTCCTCTTATTTGTCGCTCCCGCCTGTCTTCTACCATCGACAGCCGCCGGTGCCAGTCCGCGACCCAAAGCTGGTCTGTTTCAATCAGGCGTTCGCAGAAGCACTGGGCCTGCATACTGCTGCCGATGGGCCAGGCACTTGGGCCATGTGGCTGGGCGGCAACCAACTGCCTCCGGGAGCTTCGCCCATCGCCCAGGCCTATGCCGGGCATCAGTTCGGACACTTCACCATGCTGGGCGACGGGCGCGCCATTCTGTTGGGTGAGATCTTGGATGGCGAAGGCAGACGCTTCGACCTACAGCTCAAAGGTGCCGGTAGCACCCCCTTCTCCCGCCGCGGCGACGGTCGTGCGACGCTTTCCTCCATGCTGCGCGAATACCTAATCAGCGAGGCTATGCATCATCTGGGTATACCCACCAGCCGCAGTCTCGCCGTGGTGAGTACCGGCGAGCCGGTTTATCGGGAACGGGTGCACGAAGGGGCGGTACTTTCGCGGGTGGCAGCCAGCCATGTCCGCGTGGGAACGTTTGAGTATGCCAGAAGCTTTTGCAGCCATGATGACCTTCAGGCTTTGGCAGACTATGTTATCAAACGGCACTATCCTGCACTTGTTGGTCTGGAAGACAGGGTCTTCCTGCTGCTCGAAGCGGTAATGGACCGACAGCTCGACCTGATTGTCCACTGGATGCGTGTCGGCTTCATCCATGGCGTGATGAATACCGACAATATGGCTATCAGCGGCGAGACGATCGACTATGGCCCCTGTGCTTTCATGAATGTCTATCGGCCAGAGACCGTCTTTAGCTCCATTGATACGCAGGGCCGCTATGCCTATGCCCAGCAACCCCGCATCGCTCAGTGGAACCTGGCTGTGCTGGCCGGCACCCTACTGCCGTTGATGCCCGGTCCGGAAGAGGCTTTGGTCTGCAGGTTGGAGGAACTGTTGAAATCTTTCCCCGACCGATACCTAGAACGCTGGCAGCGGATGATGCGTCGCAAGCTTGGCCTCCTGGAGGCGAGGTCTGAAGACCTGGATATCATCGACGGACTGCTGCTGTGGATGACAGAATCCAGGGCGGACTGGACAGAGACCTTTCTGGCCCTTGAGTCAGATGATCCCGAGGTCCAATTTTTCAAGGTCGGTCAGGATTGGCCCGACTGGTTCCGGGTCTGGCAGGAGCGAGTAAAAGGTCAGCCGGGATCCACTATGGTTGCCAAAGCCCTGATGGCTCGCGAAAACCCCACCCGTATCCCTCGTAACCACCTCATCGAGCAGGCGCTAGAAGAGGCAGTGCAGGGTGACCTCTCACGCTTTCTAGTCTATACCAATCGGCTGGCTCGGCCTTACGACCGCATCCGGGAAAGCTTGGACACAGATAAAGTACCCATGGGCTTCGATGATGACTACCGAACCTTCTGTGGCACCTGAGGGTCATTTTTAGAAGGGGTCGGTGACACAGCGCATTCCGCTGTTCCTTGGAAGGCCTCCTTGCTGTACAACTACAAGGGGGATGGCATTGCTTATACTTTTTTTATCGTTTGCTTCGGAGTAGAAAGGCGCGTCAGCTTGCGTCTTTCCTGGTACAGTCACCCTGGTTTCTGGCAGCTGATGCCTTCCCACCGCCAACCTGTAGTATCTTTGTCGTTCTCCTTCACATGCGAAGCCCCTTCTTCATATGGTTTTTGTTTTCGGTTCTCCCATTAGTCAGCGCCTGGTCTCAAGACTGTCAGCTGACCCTTTCCGGAAGCGTCTCCGATGCAGACGAGAAGAATCCATTGGACAAAGCGGTCATCCGCATCCGGGAGACAGGCCAGGTGGCCTTCTCCGATGAAGAGGGACATTACCATTTCTATCTGCTCTGCAGAGGTACCTACACCTTGGTGGTCAGTCATGTCAGTTGTGACTCTGTCTTTTGGAAGGTCCGCCTGACCGGCAACCTGGTCCGGAATGTTGTCTTACCCCATCGTGTCAACCAGCTCTCAGAAATTACCGTGCGGGGCACCCGAGACCAGCAACCCGGTGTGGTCAAAGAGGAGTTGCGCAAGACAGACATCGATGCATCCCGGGGCCAGAGCCTTGGAGAAATCCTTCAGCGGGCCACCGGCGTAACAGTCCTGCAGACAGGCTCTACCGTCTTCAAGCCTGTCATACATGGACTCCACAGCCAGCGGGTACTCATCCTCAATAACGGGGTGCGGCAGGAAGGCCAGCAGTGGGGCTCCGAACACGCGCCAGAAATCGACCCGTTTATTGCAGAGCGCTTCGTGATCCTCAAAGGGGCTGGCGCGTTGCGCTATGGGCCCGACGCCATCGCGGGCGCCATCCTCGTAGAACCCCAAGCGCTGCCCACCGACCAGCACTTTCATTCGACGTTCCACACCGGTTATTTCAACAACAACCGGCAATATGTTGCTAGCCTCATGGCAGCACAAAATCTCCCTTATGCCCCGGCCTTTAGCTGGCGTGCCCACGCCACCTATAAGCGGGGAGGCAATGCCCGTACGCCTGACTACTGGCTGGCCAACACAGGCCTCGAAGAGTTCAACTATTCGCTGGCCATGGGGTACCGAAAACCCCGGTTCCGGGCCGACCTTTACCTCAGCGCCTTTAACACCCGCCTAGGCATCTTTCTAGGTTCGCACATCGGCAACCTCACCGACCTGGAGAATGCCATCCGGTCGCCCCGCCCCATCCTAAACATCGACCGGTACGATGATGCCATTGGCAGACCCTCGCAACAAGTGGCACACTGGCTGGCGCGTTGGAAGTCAACCTGGTACCTGGCCCGTGCAGACAGGGTCGTCCTCCTGGCAGCACAACAGATCAACCGACGCCAGGAATTTGACCGGGCCCTGCTGAGCAACCGACCAGAGCTGGACCTGAACATTGCCACCACCAGCGCCGACCTGTCTTACGAGCAAGACCCACAGCGAAAGGTGACCTCCATCGCCGGCATCGGGGTGATTCGGCAGGAGAACGTCTGGTCCGGTAGTCGTTTTTTCATACCTAATTTCCTGTCCTGGAACCCATATGCCTACGCCTTGCGGCGTTATACCCGCCAGAAAGGAATGGCCGAGCTGGGCCTTCGCTACGACCAAAAAGATATCACGGTCTACCGTAATCGAAATAACGTCGTCACCCGCGAAAAAAGAAGTTTCGGGAATCTCTCCGGGACAGCCGGACTTAACCATTCGCTGGCGGGTGGCTGGCGGTTGACCGCCAACATGGCGCTGGCATGGCGCGCACCAGGCATCAACGAACTCTATGTCAACGGGCTGCATCACGGATCTGCCACCTTCGAAGTCGGAGACCCGGACCTCAAAGCAGAGAAGGCACTCAACACCTCGCTGCAGCTGCGGTATGCGGCTGACAGCGGCTGGGATGCAGACCTGACCCTTTATTCGAATTACATAGCCGACTTCATCAACCTCATCCCTTCCGGAACACCCACACTGACACTGCGGGGGGCATACCCTACATTTCTCTTTCTACAGACCGATGCCTGGCTGCACGGTGCCGACTGGCACTTAGGCCGACGACTCACCCACCGATGGAGTACGATGGCGAAGGGCTCCCTGCTCTTTGCACGCGACCTTAATGCACGCGACTGGCTGCAGCAGATGCCCGCTAACCGTGTGGAGGCAGCCCTCACCTGGTCCATTCCCGGGAAATTCTTTAAAGATACCTACCTCTCGCCGTCGCTGCTCTATGTGGCCCGCCAAAGCCGCATGCCTAGCCGGGGCATTGACTTCCTCGCCCCTCCCCCTGCCTACGCCCTCCTGCACCTGGAATCCTCCACTCAGTTTCCACTAGGTTCTTGTGCGGTACAGGTACAGATGAGCATCCGGAACCTGCTCAATACGTCGTACCGCGACTATATGAACCGCTTCCGCTATTTCAACGATGAGACCGGACGCAATATCCAGCTCCTGCTGCGGTTTCATTTCTGACGGTTTTCCTGTACATAACATTTGGTGGACCCCCACCAGCCTATGCTTCACTCAATATTTTATGAGATATTTGCAACAATGTTTCAAATATTATTAATGTACTATCTTTGTAGAATGAGATTAAATAGAATTCTGCTGCTGCTCTCCGCCATAACTGTCCTGACGCCTGCCTGCAAAAAAGCCGCCAATCCCAACGATGAGAATGAACATGAAGCGATAAACAAAGTCGAGATGGTTTTCACCCGGCCCGGCGTGGGTACAACCATTTTTTTGATAGAAGATCCAGATGGGGACGGTGGTAATCCCCCTTCCCGGATTGATACAATCAAACTGAATGCGGGTATTACCTACATGCTGGATGTTCGGATAAAGAACATCGTCTCTGGTAGGGAAACCGACCTGACGTCCACTATCGTGGCGCAGGGGAAGGCCCACGAGATGTATTTCATTCCCACCGGTATTACCATCAACATCACCAAGAATGACCGGGATGCAAGTGGGTACCCTATAGGGCTGAAATCTACCTGGGCCGTCGGCACTCCTGGGAATGGGACTTTGTTGTTAAAGTTGATGCACAAGACAGGCATCAAAGGTCCAACCGACGCTCCCAACGTAGGTCATGCCGACCTTCAGGTGGTAATCCCCATCCGCATCACCATCTAAACAGTTTTCTTTCACCTTATAATTAAATTGTATACGTATGAAACTCAACATTCCGCTGTTCTTCGCCTGCCTGTTCGCCGTCAGCGGACTTCAGGCACAAGGCCGTTTCGGCATCCAGGCCGGGCTCAACATGGCACATATCTCTTCCAATGACGAAGACATCAACGAGGATAAGAAGGCCATGGCGTCCTGGCGGCTGGGATTGATGACGGATATAGAGATCGGCAAGGGCTGGTCTTTCCAGCCACAGGCATTGATGCAGGGCAAGGGTACGGGTATCTCGCACCTGGGCCATACCGACAAGTTCCGGTTCACCTCCCTAGATCTGCCTCTGGCTTTTGTGCATACGGGCGCCAGCGGTTTATACATTGGCGGCGGCCCCAATTTGGGCTTTAACCTCGCTGCCTCCGAAAAGGCAGATGAAGGGGTGGAGAAGCTGGAACTGGGTAGCAGCCCTGGGCAGCTGAACCGCTTTGACTTCGGAGTTGACCTGAGGGTGGGCATCCGCACCCAAGCGGGGCTGGTCGTCGGGCTCAACTACACAAAGGGGATCTCGAATATTTCCAATGCACCAGATATGCGCTGGAACAATAACGTGCTGGGCCTCTCCGTCGGGTATTTCTTTGGCGGCGGCAAGAAGTGACAGGTCGGTCGCACCGCCAATCGGGTCGAAGGCCCTGCCGGCATGCTGGCACGGCCTTCTGCATGCTGGGTCCCGGGTCATGGGCCGTCACCACATCTCCATCGGGTCTTCGATGATCCGCAGACCTTCGTCGAATCCTGTCAAAGTGGCCATATCCGCATCTGATATCGAGAAATCGAAGATGCTGAAATTTTCCAGGATACGGCTGGGCTCTACGGATTTTGGGATGGTGGAGATGCCTTGTTGGATGCACCATCGGAGTATGATCTGAGCTGGGGTCTTTCCGTATGTGTTAGCCATCGCGAGGAGCTTAGGGTCACAGAAACGCTGTCCCCGGATCAATGGTGTATACGCCTGCAGGAGGATGTCTTGGTTTTGGCAATGCTCCAGTTCCTGATGCATGACTAGGTATGGGGAATATTCAATCTGGTCGAGGGCTGGCGTGACCGTCGCATATTCTGGCATCTCCTGCAGGAAGGGCAGCAGGTAGTTGCCCACGCCGATGCCGCGCGCGCGGCCGCTGCGGCCGATCTCTTCGATGGCTTTCCAGTTCTCGCGGCGCCGATCCTTGACCGGCCAGTGGAGGAGTAGCATGTCGACATATTCAGTGTCGATTTTCCGAAGGCTTTCCTCGAAGGAGGCAAGCACGTCTGCACGACCTGCCACTATATTTGCGATCTTGGTCGTCACGAACACATCCTCCCGGGGCACGCCGCTCTGACGTAAGGCCTTGCCGACCTCCTCTTCATTCTCATAGGCCTGGGCAGTGTCGATCAGCCGATATCCGATGTCCAGTGCATAACGGATGGCATGGACGGCCTTTTCTCCGTGCATATCATAGACTCCCAGTCCCAAGAGAGGTATCCGTTGCCCAGTGTTCAGGGTTGCAAATGACTGCATCCTGCCAAGTTCCGAAAAGGCGGGGAGAGGACAATGATGTATTTTTTTGTATTTTCATTGCCCAGCAAGTATCCAATATGAAGTCCATCCTGACAGCCATCCTTACCGTGATGTTGGCTTTCGCCTGTGCGCAGCCACAACCTCCGAAGGTACTCGTCGTCACGGCCCATCCCGACGATGAGACGGGCTTCTCCGTGACCATGTTCAAGATTGCCCGCGAGATGAAAGGCGTCGTCGACATGGCAGTCATGACCGATGGGGGGGGCGGCTTCGCCGATGCGCAGCTGGGCTCCATTTACTATGGCGTCAACCTGCTCGACTCCGTCACCGCCCGCACACACCTGCCGCTGATCCGTAAAGAGGAGATCGCCACTGCCGCCCGCATTATGGGCGTACGCAACATCTACTTCATGGAACAGCCAGACGATTTTTATTCTACAGACATCCGACCCTATATCTCCGGCAGGAACTGGGAGATCCCCTATGTCGAGCACCGGCTCGACAAGCTGCTGCAAGAAAGGGGCTACGACTTCGTCATCACCATGTTGCCACATATGGGGCAGCATGGCCATCACAAGACCTCTGCTGTCCTGGCCCTCCGTGCCGTCCAGCGCTTTAAGGGTCCGGCAAAGCCCATCATCATCGCCGGCAGCCCCATGCGCAACGACGCCAAGCCGACTGAATTTACCCAGCTGGAAGGCTATCCGGAGACCAAGATCAGCGCAGATGCCCCTATGTTTAAACTCGACAGGGCATTCCGCTTCAAAGAGAACGATAAGGTCAGCTACAAGATCGTGGCCGACTGGGTCATCTCAGCCTATAAATCGCAGGGAGCCATTCAGGAAAACGGCATCCACCGAACCGACTTTGAACTATATCGATACTATGAACTAAACGACCCGGCTGGCATTCCGAAAGTGAAGAAGCTCTTCGATGACCTAGCCCGCAGCGGTTTCGCCGCACCGGACCGATGAATCCATGAGCCTACAGAGAAGAGGCCTCTCAATAAACATATTATATATAAAATACGATAAAAATATTTTAATTTATTTAAAAAATATATTATCCTAACATTCAGACATTGATCCTAGGCTGATCCAGGTTGTTAAAAAAAATATTCATGAGCGCCCTTAACCATCTGTATCGGTTTTTTTTCAATGCTGCTTTTAGGAGGTCATCAACCCTGCCTGATATGGCTCTTCCCTGTCGGCAGAAGACCCTTTGGGTTTTCATCTTGCCCATGCTCCTTTTTCCGCAGTGCCAGAAGAAGTCTGAGACCCAGGGCCCTGAGCCGCCCCCCGTCGGCCCGCCTTCTCTAGAGATAACAACCCTGCTCACCGGCTATGAGATCATTTGGGGGATGGACTTTCTGCCGAACGGCGACCTGCTATTCTCAGAAAAGCGTGGCAGGCTCTACCGCTTCAGCAATGGCACCGTGTCCGAAATCACTGGTTTTCCAACTGTGCGCAGTAGCGGCCAAGGAGGCATGCTGGACCTCCGCGTACATCCGGGATATGCATCGAACGGCTGGATATATGTCAGCTATTCAGCCACCAGTACGTCCAACAACGGTGAGCTTCGATTGGTGCGATTTAAGATTGCCGGAAATGCCGTGCAAGGGCTAGAGACCCTATTCACCACTGGGGGTGGAAACACCTGGAACGGACATTACGGTTCACGGATCCTATTCGATAAATCGGGTTTGCTTTGGCTTAGCGTCGGAGAGGGCGGTACCGGCAGCTATGGCGGTCAAACGGCGAACAACCGCAATGCCTCAGACCCCGCTTCCCGCTGGGGGAAGATTCATCGGATGACCGATGCTGGTGCCATTCTGGCTGACAACCCTATCCTCCCGGGACAGTCGGCGCCGACCACGGCCTTCGCCTATGGCGTGCGCAACCCGCAAGGAATGGTACTTCATCCTACCAGGGGAGAGGTTTGGGAGCATGAGCACGGGCCTAAGGGCGGCGATGAAATCAATATCATCACCAAAGGCAGCCACTACGGGTGGCCTCTCTATTCCATCGGCGTGAACTACGACAATACATCCATCTCCCAAGGACATATGACTGTCGGCATCACGGCGCCGATCCACACTTGGACGCCTTCGATCGGAGTGTGTGGCGCCGCCTTCATCAATTCAACCACCTTCAAATCCTGGAACGGTAGTCTACTGGTGGGTGGCCTGGCATCTCAGAAGCTATACCGCTGTGTGCTGGATGGTGCAAAAGTGGTGTCAGAGGAAGTGGTATCCGGTGTGTCCGGGCGGGTGCGAAATGTCGTCCAAGGTCCGGACGGGGCGGTCTTTGTATCTGTAGAAGGCCCCGGGCGTATCCTTCGGATTCGGGCCAGCTAGATGCCGGCTTTCTCTTTCCTTTCTGCATATAGAGCAGCTACCCTGGGTTTCTCAAACGGTCGCGGAATGTCTCCCCCGGATATAAATCAGGCATATCAGGACTATGTCCGCTCGTTCCTGTAAGGTGTAGGCGTACAACATCCGGGAAGCCGTTCTCCAACAGCTGGCGCATTATCCATACCACATCGACCATCTGGTGCACATCGCTAAAGGCTCTGCAATGAAAGAATGGGTCTCATTATCGATTCTCACAGGAGTTTACGAGGCCAATAATGAAGCCATTGCCAGTATGATATGCAGTCGGATGTGTATCTTCCATTAAAGATATGACTCCCTCCAGCGTCAAATGGAAGAAAGCCCTCTGGCTCTTGCCGGCTCTGTTGCTGGTGGCTGCAGTCGGGCTCTATCGTGCGGAAATCCCCGTCGCAATCATAGAACATCGCTATGCCGACTCTTCTTCCCGTTTCATACGGCTGATGGGGATGCGTGTGCATTACAAGGACCAGGGCAATCCGCAAGATAGTTTTCCGCTGGTACTCATTCATGGCACTTCCTCCAGCCTGCATACCTGGGACAGCCTAGTACAAAGGATTGAATCACGCAAGCGGATCATCCGCATGGACCTGCCTGCCTTCGGGCTGACAGGTGCCTCTCCCGAACGGCGCTATACGACCGACTTTTACGTCGCTTTTGTCGATTCCTTCCTCCAGCGGTTAGGGGTTCAGCGTTGCATCCTGGGCGGAAATTCCCTGGGCGGCGGCATCGCCTGGAACACGGCACTGGCAGACACTTCGCGCATCCGTGCCCTCATCCTGCTCGATGCCACCGGCTACCCGAGAAAGACGGAGAAGGGAAACCTCGGCTTCAAGTTGGCTGCCATACCCGGGGTGGCCTCGCTGCTTTCCAGCTTCACGCCTAGGGCCCTCATCCGCAAGAGCCTGGAGGATAGTTACTCCGACCCGATGAAGGTGAATGACGCTCTGGTTGACCGCTACTTCGAGCTGCTGTTGCGGGAGGGCAACCGGCAGGCCACGGTCGACCTCTTCCAGGGACGGCGGCCGCTGCAGCCCGAGCGAATCCGGGACATTCGCGTTCCCACGCTGATCCTGTGGGGAGAAGACGACCGGCTGATTGATGTAGCGAATGCAGGTCACTTTACGCGCGACATCCCCGGCAGTGAGGCTGTCATCTTTTCCCATTCTGGCCATATACCTATGGAGGAGACGCCGGAGCCCGTGGCAAAGGCCATCTTACGCTTCTTAGCACAGCTGCCATGATTGCTTCTGTTTGCAAGTTGTATGCTCAAAATAAACTGCCCATGCACCCACGTATCTACTTCCTCTCTCCGATAATCCTGCTGTGTATGGGGGGCATGCTCCTTGCGCAGCCTAGGCACCCTGCACCTTTTCGCGTGGGGGCCGCCTCCGCCTCCGTCACTCCTACGGCGCCGGCTTGGCTGGCGGGCTATTCGGGGGCGGGCCTCTCTGTCGGGGTGCATGACTCGCTCTTCGCGAAGGCCGTTGCGGTGAGTGCTGGAAAAGAGACGGTGGTACTGCTGACGATCGACTGCATCGGCATGCTGCGGACAGAGCTGGAGTCGATCCGCAGGAAGGTGGCTCTCCAACTGTCTATTTCTGACTTCGATCCGTCGCACATCGTGCTCTCCTCCACTCATACACATTGCGGGCCAGACATTGTAGGTCTCTGGGGACCCGGCCGCTTCCGATCCGGTGTACAGAAAGACTACCGGGAACGGTTAACCGATGTCGCGGCAGGCCAGGTAGTACGGGCGCTAGAGGCCCGGCGACCAGCCTGGCTGACACATGCGACAGCCACCTATGGTGAGGGATGGGTGGTGAACCGATCACTACCGGAGGAGCTGGACCGCTCTGTTACGGCCCTTCGCTTCGCTGACGAGGCCGGCCGCTCCATCGCCACGCTCACCAACTTCGCCTGCCATCCTACCGTCATCGGCCCGGAGCGAAAGCTCATCTCCAGCGACTGGGTGGCGGGGCATTACCGCTATCTGGACTCTTCCATCGGGGGGGTCAATCTCTTCCTGCAAGGTTGTATTGGCGGATGGGTGCAGCCGGTGGGGCCTGATGCATTTGATTTTGCTGATGCACGCGGTGCTGGGCTGGGAGCCAGCGTGCTGACGGCGCTGGAAGGGGGGCTCTCTGACACCTTGGGTGGCATCGACTACCGACGCCGTGTTTTTCGGATGAGCGTGCGTTCGGTAGGCTTCCGGCTGCTGTCATCGCTGGGTGTCATCGACCGGCGCATCGGTCGTAAGGTAACGACAGAGATCGCTGCCTTCCGTATCGGACCGGCCTGCTTTGTGACCCATCCAGGGGAGTCATCGCCTTTCTATGGGTTGGAGTCGAAGCGACTGATGTCAGGAGAGGGACCGAAGTTGGTGTTGGGGTTGGGGATGGATGCCATGGGATATCTCCTGAAGCCGGTGTTTTTCGACAAGTCCAGCAAGATTCCACATGCCGACTATCTGACCATGGTGTCTGTCGGTGTCAAAGGTGGACCTGAGATGATGGATGTCGTCCGGGAACTTATCCTCTCTCTGAACCGTTGACAAGTTGTGCTTCAGAGGCCCATGAGCGCAAGGGTTTCCTTTGCTTGCACGAGGTGACGCTCTTCATGGGTGAGTATAATCTCCAGGGCCTTATCCAACCGATATACCAAATACGGGTTGGCGGGGGAGGCAATGACTACACCGGCATCTGCCTGTTTCATGATGGAAGCGATCTCCTGCTTCAGGCTCATCTGATGCATTACAAAGCGTTCCATGATGCCTTTGGTATCGGTGTAACGGCCCGGTTCCCAGAGGACAGGCGATTTGGCTCTTCGTTTTTGATCGGGGTGGACAGCAGCGAGGATGCGGTTCCCTATGATCTGCGGCAGGAAGGGGATATTTGCCAATAGCGGCCTGGGATAACGTCCGGCACGGATCTTCGAGAAGATGGGGAAGAAAGATTCATTGACCTGAACGAGGTGTCCTATGACTTGGGCAATGCTCCATCCGCCATAGGTAGGCTTGAGTCGGATGGCCTCGTCTCCCAAGTGGCCGAAGGCCTGTTGGAATTTCACTGTAAGGGTATCTATGCGCTGCCGCAGGGCCGTTTCAGATGTCTTGTCTGTCATCAGATGCAAAATACGAAACGCTCGACAGTGAGCATCTCGGCAGCTGTAATTTCACTAATTTACCATCAAATGCAAGGCATGAATCCCCTGCCACCGGTTGACCCTGATATTGCCCATGCGAAAACCCTTGACAAACGGTTCTATACAGAAAATACATGGCAGGCAGCCGCGCGGGAGTGCATCTTTCTACCCTCCTGGCAATGGGTGGGGAATGCCTCCGAATTGATAGCTGAGCGTAACTGCCGCCCGGTCGATCTGCTGCCCGGCTGCCTCGACGAACCGCTATTGCTCACGCGATCCGGCGAGGCGATCCACTGCCTTTCCAATGTATGCACCCACCGGGGTAATATCCTGGTAGGCGCTGCCTGCCATGCCACGCATCTCCGTTGCCGTTACCACGGCCGCCGTTTCGGGATGGATGGCCGCTTCCTGTCTATGCCCGAATTCCAGGAGGTCTGCGAATTCCCCTCTCCGGCCGACGATCTGCCCTCACTGCCGCTACACCGGTGGGGCGACCTACTCTTCACCACATTGGGCCCCCACCCGGCCCAGCGATTTTTGCGCGAGATGCAGGAACGCCTCTCCTGGCTGCCCCTCGACGACTTCCAGTTCCAGCCCGACCGCTCGAGCACGTTTCTTGTCCAGGCCCACTGGGCCTTATATTGCGAAAACTACCTCGAAGGCTTCCACATTCCCTTTGTGCATGCAGGGCTGAATGCCGTCATCGATTATGGCAGCTATCGAACTGAACTGTTTGAATGGTCGAACCTGCAGCTAGGCTTCGCCAAGCCGGGAGAGCCATGCTTTGACATCCCTGCCGACTCCCCCGATGCTGGTACCGCCGTCGCAGCCTACTATTTCTTCGTCTTCCCCAATATGATGTTCAACTTCTACCCCTGGGGCCTCTCCCTCAACATCGTAGAGCCGCAAGGAGAATCCCAGACGCGTGTTCGGTTCCTGACCTATGTATGGAAGGAAGCGCTCTTCAACAAGGGCGCAGGAGCCGGTCTCGATGCCGTCGAGATGGAGGATGAAGCCGTCGTCGAACAGGTACAGCGCGGCATCCGCTCCCGACTCTACCAGCATGGCCGCTTCTCTGTCACCCGCGAGCAAGGAACCCACCATTTTCAACGGATGATTACCGCCTCTCTGGGATGAGTATAAATCGGATACGGATGTGGTGGAATGTAGTAACTTTACAGACCGGGGCTGACCGGTTTTGACAGCATAGATCTTTGCAGGAAAGCATGCAGTGCAATGGCCGTTCTGCACTTTAATCTCATCGGCCGAACACAACTGGCAACACTGAGTTTGCCATGGCTGCCTAATCAGCGATTGGGTATCCATTAGGGCCGCCGAACGGGTAGACCTGTGACCAAGTTCCGCCGCCGACTAAAAAAGAACACGGGTTGCTGCAAAGGAAGGCTGTGACCTTTGCCCAAGACCATCCAGCTACGGAAGACATCGGTGCGTCCGGTTCCAGTGCCTTCCCGACAAGCAATGCCGGAATAAGCATGTAGAAACACTGTGGCGGATATGTTTGGACGCGGGTTCGACTCCCGCCAGCTCCACTTTTGAGCTCAGAAAGAGCATGATGATTTTAAATAAAACTTTTTAAAATCATTAGGACAACGATTAGGTCTCCGGTATTCCTGGAGACCTTTTTTATTATTAAGGGTCGCTCGATGTAAAATAGCGAGCTCTGTAAGCTCCCCTTATTTCCGGACCACTGGGATTTAGAGTTTTTTGTCCTTTAGTTTTCAAGGGATATGGGGGTTTGGTATTCGACTGGGGGCACGTTTCCAAGTGATTCATGAGGTCTTTCGTGGTTGTAATCGAGTCTCCATTCTTCAGCCTTAAGCCGAACATCGTAAAGGCTGTAAAACAGATACGCG
>Ga0194116_10001993_pt1 | contig 27470 bp, 20 predicted proteins | sample TA2MahsurfametaG_4_FD_148617 | JGI IMG/M metagenome (GOLD analysis project Ga0194116, IMG submission 148617) | Freshwater microbial communities from Lake Tanganyika, Tanzania - TA2015008 Mahale S9 surface | ecosystem: Environmental > Aquatic > Freshwater > Lake | place: Tanzania: Lake...
ATAAGTTGAAAGAGGCGAGGTAGTGGAAACATTTCCCATCACATCAATACTGCCGCCATATTCAACTGCCTTACAGCTCCTACTCCATGCCCCATCACTTGCTCCGCTATCACACCTTAGAAGGTTTGAATGTCCTAGCCCTAGTGAGTGTCCTAGCTCATGGGTGATAACAAAGGCGCTTGCAGTGTTATGTAAAACCATAACCCCACCCTTGCTATTAAAACTTCCTACACTTGCTCTTCCACTCCAGATACATCCAGCCTCAGGAGTTAGAATGATAAGATATCGATCTCTCCAATCAGTAAGTCCCAGCTGTCTATAAACCTCATCACGGATTGAGTTCATAAAGCCAGTGAAATCTGTTCGTTCACATAACATCGCACTTGTTAGTCGAATGGGAGTCTCTAGAGTTCTGCCATGAGCAAAGGCGACGCTGCGATCTCTACTGTCACCTTCAAGGGATGTAAAAGATCTCCAATTAGGAGTTACCTGGCTCTGAATTGAATTAACGATATCTGCTGAAGTTACATCGGGCGTTTTTGCTCCACTCCAAGTAATCTGGGCAACATCCAGGTATCTAGTATCTGCTGCAGATACTTCAGGTATTGGAGCAAGAACTAAAACAAGTGAGAGAAGAACACTCTTTACTCGCAGTCTTAATTTCACCTGGAGAATCTATCGCTCAAGGCTTAAAGCTGCTCAACTCCCTTAACGGCCTTATAAGCGCCTGTGCAATCAAGGATTGGCACTCCAGATTTTGCAAGTTCAGCCACAGCAAGGCCGTCTTGAGTAGTAACGACAATGGCTCCTGCAAGCTTTTGATCAGCTAGCTCTTGGTAATCATGAAAGCTCTTCACCAATGGATCGCTCCAAAGTACTTTGAATCCTTGGATTTGAAGAGAGTGAGCAACATCTTCTGCCGGGCTCTCTCTAATATCTGAGACTCCTGATTTATAGGCAACTCCAAGAATTGCTAGATAGCTACCAGGCGCAGGTTTAGCTAAGTCAATTAGCCTTGAACTTACATAATCTGGCATAGCTCCATTTATCTCATCTGCCTCTTTCACAAATGGAAGTTCAATTCCTACCTGTCTCGCTTTCCAGAGTAGATAGAGCGGATCTATCGGTATGCAGTGGCCACCAACTCCTGCTCCTGGGGAGAATTTCATATAGCCATAGGGCTTACTTCCAGCAGCTTCTACAACCTCTCTTATATCAATCCCTAACTCTTTGCAGAGTGGAACTAATTGATTTATTAGCGCAATATTGACTTGTCTAAAGGTGTTCTCTAGTAGCTTTGCCATCTCAGCAACTTCAGGCTTTGATACTTCAATAACGCTCTCACAGACAGAGCGATAGAAATCTAGAGCCCTTTGAGTTGATACTTGATCTATTCCTGAAACAAGCCTTGGAGTATTTTCCATCTTCCAATTTGCATTTCTAGGATCAACTCTCTCAGGAGCTGATGCATAGGAGATCCCAATCCCTTTATCGCTTCTAAGAGATGCCACAAGAGGAGCTACAAAATCTCTAACTGTTCCAGGATAAGAAGTCGATTCACTAATCAAGAGAGCTCTTTCGGGCAAGTGATTAGCAATTAGCCTTACTGCAGATTCTAGATACGATAGATCTGGAAGCCCCTTTTCATCAAGAGGGGTTGGAACACAGATAATGGCAATCTCGCTCTTACTTACTAACTCGCCAGATGTGGATGCTTGATAGAGGCCTTTATCTAGAGCTTGCCTTAGCTCAGCATTACTTACATCTTCAACATGGCTAGATCCAGCATTTAAAGCTTGAACAATACTTTTTGAAACATCAATTCCACTTACGCTCCAGCCTGCCCTGCAAGCCGCCATCGCTAAAGGCAATCCAACATATCCCTGGCCGATAATCGCTACGCTCTTTGGAGTGATTACCACGCAGGGATATTACCTAAAGGTGTGAGAAAATCACTACTATTGGCACTAATTCAGGGACTTGATTAGAGGGGCTTTGCTTTGAAATTTCTCCTAACCGGTGGGGCTGGCTTTGTCGGCTCTCACTTGCTCGATCAGTTAGTAGATCGAGGGGATTCCGTAATAGTCCTTGATGATTTCTCTACTGGACGAAAAGAGAATATTGCTCACCATATCCAAAACAAAACCGTGGAAGTTGTTGAAGGAAGCATTCTTGATGCAGACCTTGTTGACAAGCTAGTTAGTAAATCAGATCGAGTATTTCACCTAGCAGCTGCGGTTGGAGTATTTAATATTGTTAAGCATCCCCTCGAGAGCCTTACAACCAATATCAAAGGCTCAGAGAATGTCTTTGAGGCTTGCCTATTACATAATAAGCCGGTTCTCATAACAAGTAGTAGTGAGGTCTATGGCAAGAACACCTCTGATCTCTTAAGTGAAGATTCAGATCGAGTGGTTGGAGCGCCACAAAAGATACGCTGGTCCTATAGCGATGCCAAGGCAATAGATGAAGCCATGGCTATTGCTCTTCACCAGCAGAAAGGCCTTGAGACTCGAATTGTTAGGCTCTTTAACACGGTTGGACCAAGGCAGATAGGGCGCTATGGAATGGTAGTTCCTAGATTCGTCGAAGCTGCCCTAAAAAGTGAGCCATTGACGATCTATGGAACAGGCAAGCAAACGAGATGCTTTGGCCATGTTTCAGATGTGGTTGATGCCATCCTTAAAGTAGATGGATGCAAAGAAGCTATTGGTAAACCAATAAATATTGGGGTAAATCAAGAGATTTCAATTGGTGAATTGGCTGAAAAAGTCATTAATTTAACCATGTCAAAAAGTGCCATAAATTATTTATCTTATGTTGAGGCCTATGCGGAGGGCTTTGAGGATATGGAAAGGCGAGTACCAGACAACTCCCTTCTAAGAGCTTTGACTACCTGGACTCCTCGGAGAGATATAGATAACATAATTCAGGATTTGTCGAGGAGTCTAGGCGGGTCAATCTCATCTAGTTGAATCTGCAACGCTTTTATAGTTTCGCCATCGATTGCGGACAATGTTGCGACAAGTTTTAGCAAACGGTAATCTCTCGGAAAATCTTGAACTCCTTTAAGTGCTAATTTGGTTGCTGGACCGTAATACCGGGCATTTTCCAAAATTGAAACTCCCTCTCGATATAGGTACGCACTCGTGGGAAACGCTGAAATAGCATTTTCAAAGTTAATAGAGTTTTCTGACTTTTGGGCTCTAAGAACCCTATACTCCTTGGAAATAGGCATAATTGCTAAGGCAAAGCTGAAGAACACAAACAAGGCGTATAGTGCTTTGAATCTAGAGTTGGTCCCGGTGCGCTTTGAGCTTTGAGTACGATCTACTTCGTTAAACTCGATGTTACGCCCAAATACAAGTCCAGCCAACAGAAAACCCCAGACAAGGAGTCCAATGTTTATTGGGCTAACCAAAGATTGAATCAAAAAAGCGACAAACCCTAAGGCATAGGGAGCCGAGTCTAAGTTTTCCGATGATACATTCTTGATGTACAGAATCCTTAACGCTGATTTAGTAGAGAGGGCAAACAATAAGAGGCCATAAATAAACAAGAAAGTGCCTCCGGTTGCAGCATAATCCAGAAGGAAATTGTGTGCAGAATCTGCTGTTTCACCCACATCGCCACCGAAGTAAGCAGAGTCTGACCTCGATACTCGATACCAATCACCATAAGAATCAAGTCCAACGCCATAAATAGGATTGGATGTAAACATTTTTATTGCAGCTTGCCAGAAATAGAGTCTAAATCTTAAAGTTGCTATTTCACTTGCAAAAAGGCCCACCAATGGTCCCAACCCAATTAGTCCAAGCAAACTAAGAGAAGCAAGCAAGAGACTTAAGGCCAAAAAGGAGTGTGCAATTTTCTCCAATCCGACTTTTATTAGCCAAATATGCCCAGCAATAGTGGACGTTATGGCAATAAGCACGACTCCCTGAAACGCCTCCGTACTCAGGGTCAGATAGAGAGAGCCAATCAAAATTAGAGTTAAAAATATTTTCTGTTTTCTCGTAGGTTTAGACAAAGTAATGAAACCAAGAGCCATGCTAAAAATAATGGCAGTATGAGCGCCATAAAAATTTGTATTTCCCAATGTTCCAAAAATCTGAGGGGGATTCCAAGGGACGAAATCAAAGTCGAGCGATTGAGCAAAACCGTAACATAATGAAATTGCTGACACGACACTAAAATAAAAACTCAAATTTCTCTTTAATTCCTTACGTTGCGCAATTAATACTGCCCAGACAAAAATTAGAAAACTCGATAAGTGTGTGAATAGTCCAATATTACGTCCCCAAACGCCAAACAATTGCTGATCAAAGTTTGACCCACTAAGCACAAGTGGCAAGATTAAGCCCAAAATCAAGAAAAATAGTAGTATGATTATTTCTCTAGGCCATCGTTTCCACCTAAAAAAATCTAAAGAAAAGTAAACACTCACTGTTCCTAAAAAGAACAAGAACATGAACTTTCCTACGTTGATTGCATCAATTGTCAAAGTTGGAGTTATCACCAAAGGTATTGCTATAACTCCGAAGAGAAGAGATCTTTCGACTTTTTGGAATCTCTGTGATTTCACTTAAATAGAGTATCGAATGCAGGCTCTATAAATAACTAAAGGCCCGTGTTGCCACGGGCCTTTAGCCTTATTTACTTCCTTGAGAAGATTTTAGCTTACGCCTTAACCTTCTTTGCAATCTTGGCAACTGTGTTAGCCAAGGTTGTGATCTGAGCCTTCAGAGCTGCCATCAATGTGGCAACCTGAGTAGCAAGCTCTTCAACAGCAGCGGTTGCTGCATCTGCGGCATCGCGTGCTTCTTCAGCGGCAACGGTAGCTGCATCTGCTGCTTCAGCAGCAAGGTTTGCAGCATCAGTTGCTGCGTTAGCAGCATCGATTGCTTCAGCAGCAGCATCAGTTGCAGCTTCTGCAGCATCGCGTGCGGCATTGCTTTCAGCAGCTACAGAGACTGTTGCGCTGTTGATACCTGCTGGAGCAAGGCTTGAGCCAACGCCAGTTTCAGCTGTGGTTGTTGTTCCCGCAGCATAAGCAGTATACGCAGTCTGAGTTGCAGACTTTGTTCCGTATTTACCTGAGTCAGCCGAAGATTGACCAAACTCATCGCTTGCAGCTGAAGAATCACCGAGCTGAACCTTGACGGTTGTTGCTGAAGTGTTTCCATTTAGATAGAACTCGACAGTTCCAGCCTCACCCGTTGTACCAGAAGTTGAGCTAGATCCGTTGCCGAAGTAACCCGTGCCAGTGCGAGTCGCATATACATAAACGCCCTTGATTGGGTTACCAAAGCGATCTTTTACGGTTGCAGTCACCATCCCACCAGAAACTGCGGCAGTGATTGTGCGTGCTTCACTTGCACCAGTCTGGACGAAGAAGGCATCTGTAGTTGCTGTTTGTCCGCCAGCAGTTGCTGTGACGGTGCACTTACCTTCATACCAAGCATAAATGCTGGTTGATGCATATCCGTCAGCACCTGTATAGACAAGTCCCTTGGTAGAGAGCAATCCACAACCTGTGCCTGCAATAGTGAACGTAACAGGAACACCAGACATCACGACAGCATTAGCATCCTTTGCAAGAACAGTCACCGTCTGCGTTGTAGCAGAAGCTCCTGCCTTAGATGATGCATCGATGTCCTTCTTGTCAGAGTAGGTGATGTTTGTATCAGCAACACCTGCGGCAACATGCGGAGCAGTGTAAACAGACAACGTTGTAACGGTTGTTGTTCCGTATGTCAATGTCGCAGTCGCTGTAACTGCGCTACCTGAGGTAGGCGTATGTGTGAAGGTTATGGTATCCGACGTTCCAACTGTCCCTGTATCAGCTAGCGAATAGGTTACTTTGCCATCTGCATTAGTTACTAGTGAGGAAGATGCCGTTGCGCCATTTCGACCAGCTACCGTTACGGTAATTGTCTTATTTGACATTGCAGAGTCATAGTCATCCTTCAATGTAACAGTAAATGAGTTCGTGCTTCCTGTTGCAACTCGACGTGAACTGTCGGTCACTGTCATAGTGGTTGCTGCTGCAGTTGCAGCCGTAAATTTGACTGTACGATCTGTCGATGCATCCAATGTACAAATGAACGACTGTCCAGTGCCACCAACGACAAGTAGAGATGCAGATATCGTGATGTCAACATAGGCATTGGTATCTGCTGCCGCGTGGGTAATTACCCTAGAGAAATCTGCACTAGGGAAACCAGTGATTTTTCCGCTTGTATCATCGCAAACCCAAGCAGTTCTTATAGCTGCTTTTGTGGTAATGGTCGCGCGTAGAGAGTGTGAGCTATCTCCAGCCGCTACTGTGTAGTCGCGGGCTGTAGCAGTCGACCCACTTGTTGCGACGGCAGATGTGTCATCTCCCGCTGCGGTGCCATCAACAGAATCATAAGCAACCTGAGTTGTTGTGACCGCTGTGAAGGCGATACCTGCGTTTGTGGTTACTGCAGAGGAAAGAGTTCCTGAACCTGTTGCAGTAATGGTTACGGATTCACTTGTTGTTGATGAATTATCAACACGGAAGTAGTAAGCACCACCAGCTAGATAGCCAGAAGCTGCACCTGTTAGAACCAAAGAGGTTGCCGCTGTATCAACGTTTCCGTCAGGTGTAGCGAAGGAAACAGAAGAATCACTCGAAGAAATAGTGATGCTCTCAGCTGAACCCAAAATCGTTGAGTTAGTACCGTCTGAGAGAGCGAGCTTAAAGATTGTTCCCTTAAGCGATGAGCCGCTTCCCGCACCAGTAGTCAGCTGCGTCAATGTCGCAGATGTAGCTGATCCAGTAGTAGTCACTGTAAACGATGTGGCTGTATCGGATGACGAGTAGGTGTAATACTGTGTATTGGCATCAGTATCAGCATTACCCGATACGTCAGATATCGCGTTTGGAGTGGAAACTCCGATTGTATATGAACCAGATACGTCAGGCTTGAACTGAGCCCTGAGAGTAATCTGTCCCGCGCTATCGTAAGCATTGATGGTATACACAGCAGAAGCTGTCGCATTTCCCGAAGCTGAATATTCTGGGTTACCCAAAGATCCGAAGGATCCGCTAACTCCAGATGGGCCAACTGCCCACTTGAGGCTTGCTCCAGAAGCGTTGGTTACACCAGTATATGCACTTTGAGTTGGATTCGCAGTGACGGAACAGAGAGTTGAGGTAGCAGGGCAAGAAAGAATTCTTGCACTCACAACCACGGTATCGCCTGAAGCTGCCGTTGCAGGTAGATTCAGAACAATCCGAGTATTTGCAAAGTCAGTTGTGCGATGTGATTCCTGGGCGCCAACAGCTATGCTGGATGGCAACTCCATTGCGCCTGTAGCACTTGCTGGCGCTACAGAACTTAGGATTCCAAAGCTCAACGCAGAAACTGCTACAAGCGCAATGCGCTTGAGAGTTGTCTTTGTAGACATTTGTTTCCTTTCAATAGTCGATTTCGAGGCTTTCCCGAGATCGGCTTGGTAAAGAGATAAACCCTTTACCTCGTGATGCAATGCACGTGCTACTGCACCACATTCCCCACCATGTATCCGGACGCGGCGGAGAAACTTAAATGGGGAGTTCATTGCTTAACTCCCTTTTCAACTACATAAACTGCTTGGGATAAAATCTGAGTTTTTCCTGGGTTCAGAACCAGGCGAGTAATTACCTGCCGTGGGGCTGTGAGTAGATCCCGGCCTTTAGCGCTCGCTGGGATCACAACGGGGGTTTCAACCTCAGATTCTACTTTAATAATGGCTGTGACGAGGTAATCCCCGCTGAGCATACGCTCAGAATTTAGGTAGGTGAGCTTGGTTACTAGGGGGACCCAGGCTCCATCCTTGCCATAGGAGATAGAGGGTAGGTAGCTAAAGCCCTGGGAATCACTCACTAGCTGCTGGGAGATAAAGATGTTAGCTGCCCCAGTATCAGTCTTAGCGACCTGGGAGAGGCTGAGCTCTGTCTCTGAGAGCACTGGAGGGCGGTTAGTTATATAGAGAGAGCCTAGAGCTCCAGATGAATCAGTAACGGTAAATCCAGTTGGGATTCCAGCCTTATCAAGACCGGTGAAGCTAAAGCTAGTTGCCTTGGCGTTTTCAACAGCAGCTTGTGCTTTAGCAATTGCAGCTGCGGTAATCGAAGGGGTTGCTGCAGCTTCAATAGCAGGAGCTTCTTCTACTTCAACTGGAGTTGAAGTGTTATTTTCCTGAAGTGTTACAACAGGAAGCTCGCTATCTGTTGGCATTGCATTAAATCCAAGGAAGGCAAAGAAAACAAGAATTAGCGAAAGGGCAGCTTTACTTGATTTCTTAGCGATCTGCGCTGCTTTTTTGTATGTTGTTGAGAGCATATCTAGAGCAGTTAAACCGCGCTCTTTATCAACGATTAGCTCGCTCATTACCCTGCGCAAAGATGCTCTTGCTCTTGAGACAGTATGTCTAACAGCAGATTCTTTGATTCCAAGCTCTGCAGCGATCTCTGCAGTTGATCTTCCTTCCATCTCCCACATGACAAGAGCTGTTCGCTCCGCAGGTGAGAGCATTGCAAGTGCTTGTCTAACAATTGCAGCATCATCTGCTGCAGCAATTACATCAACGTGGTCTTTGTTATCGACCCACTTTGATTCAAGCTCTGCTGAGGCGTCATCTAAGACCACAAGGTTTGGACGACGACCCTCGATACGGAAGATATCGATACAGAGGTTTTCAATTGTTCTATGCATATAGCCAAGTGCGTGATCCTTAGACTCAAGCTCAGGGGCGGCGAGCATGACCTTGATCAGAGCATCTTGGATTACTTCTTCAGCTTTAGCGCTGTCTTTGAGGATACGAGAGGCGTGGGCAATGAGCTCACTACGGTGCTCTGTGTAGAAAGCACCAAGCTCCGCTACGGTCCAGGCTTTCAGACCTGCGGAGGCAGATTTCTTGCGTAGTGACACTAAAAGAGCCCCTTATTTCTATACCGGTTTGTACTACAGAGTCGACCGTCGCCGCCTCTACTCACCTCTACGAAACGAGTGTCAGTTTGTCGCGGATAGGGTACAAAATGGACAAATAGGAAGTGGGCCCTGTCGGGATCGAACCGACGACCCACCGATTAAGAGTCCGTTGCTCTACCGATCCCGCAGATGATCGGAGCCCGTAATCTCTTTTGAATAGGGAAAGCTATAAAATCGTTCCACCGGGAATTGGCCACTCCCCCCCCTGATTGTCAGAAGAACTCGGCTGAGATGAATCTCCGACAGAACTTCTTAAGGCAGATAAATTTATAGATTGCCGTGAAGATTAAGCCATATGAGACCTTGAATACTACTCAAAGCAAAATAGGATGTTGAAATGGTCGTGAACTTCTGGGATCAGAGTGGGCGATAAAGTCCTTATAACTGGAGCTGCCGGATTCATAGGAAGCGCTCTTTGCTGCGAGTTACTGAACCGTGGGAATTCTGTAGTGGGAATTGATAATTTTCTTGAAAATTCCTATCCGTCGGAAATTAAGAAACAAAACATCTTGAAAACTAAGACTTCTGTAGGTGGCGAAAAATTTCACTTTCTTGAATTAGATTTAAGATATAGTGATTTGAGTGTTCTAGATTCAGATTTTGACTACGTAATCAATCAAGCCGCCATGCCGGGCCTTCCCCAAAGCTGGACTAATTTCGAACTTTATGCAGGTTGCAATGTTGTTGCTCTTCAAAAACTACTTCACTGGGCTAGTACAAAATCCGTAAAGAGAATCATTCAGGCTTCTACTTCTTCGGTCTATGGAAAGAATGCAGAATGTGACGAGAACGGAGAAATGGTTCCTTTTTCACCTTACGGAGTAACCAAGCTTGCCGCTGAGAACTTGCTTTTTGCTTATCAAGAAAATTATTCTCTAGATGTCCGCGTGCTTCGATACTTTTCCGTATATGGTCCAGGACAACGACCTGATATGGCCTATTACCGAATAATAGATGCATTGATTACCGGCAATGAATTTGTAAAATTTGGAGATGGAGAGCAATCTCGCTCAAACACTTACGTTGGTGACATTGTAAATGCAACTATTTTATCAATGTATTCAAATGTAGAGCAAAAAGTTTTTAATGTTTGTGGGGATGAAAGTGTGACACTTAATAGAGTCATAGAAATTCTGGAGAAAATATCTGAGAAAAAACTACGGACGGTGAGTGCGCCGGGACGTCCTGGTGACCAACTCATTACTTCAGGAGTGAATCAATTAGCCAAAGAACTATTATTCTGGAAGCCAGAATTTAACCTGGAATTGGGACTTCTCGAGCAGTTCAAATATATGAGAGAGCTATACCCTAAAAAATAGGGTTCTCATCATTTATTTTTTGCAGATTACCGTCCAACTATATTCATGCCTATGGTGAAAAGAGATGTCCTTGAAGTCAAACTTGCATAACAAATCCCTTAATTCCTCTAGCTTGTAATACTTCGCGTAAGCAGGGTTGAGTTGGTCAAAGATAATGTACTTTTTCTCGAGGCGAGCACATGGACCATATACGTGGCGAAGATATAAAGATAGTGGGAGCTTTTCTCGGAAAAACTGTCTTGACAGATATCCATAGAGATCGACTAGATAACTTAAACCCAATGAAAAAAAATCTAAAACACGGTCATTCAAGTACCGAGTCAGCAACCTGAGACCCTTTTGAATATAGATATACGCTTGGTTGCTTTCGTATCCATAAACCCAAATAACTAGTTGTCCGCCATCTTCAAGATGGTTGTAGGCATTTTCAAGGACCTGTGTCGGTCTATTTATGTGATGCAACACTCCAAGTATGAAAATAAAGTCAAATTTTCCTGCCTTAAATCTTTCGCCCTCTTCATTCAGAATTGTGATCTTCGGCTCGCCTTCATACTTGACCGATAAAGAGAGGGCATTTTTTGACGGCTCTACCCCTGTTATGTGAGAAGGGTTGTATCTTCTCAGCATTTCGATGATACGACCCGAACCAGAACCAATTTCGCAGACTCTTTTTCCGGAAAGTGCTGAGGGTATTGAGTCACTGCCAAAATGGTCACGAAACATTTCATCGCTTGCCCAATGTGTATCACGAATCTGCCCATGAATTTTCCACTGTGAACCAAAGTCTTTAATTGTCTTTTTATAAATGCGGTCTCGAGAATTGAACAAATCCATCAATCAACCCCCATCATTTATTTCAATTCCAGGTGCGATGCGCAACCACTCCTCAAATCGGTAGTTTAATACTAAGTAGCACCAGGATAAGTTTGCGTAGGCTGGATTTAATGACCTTTTACTCCAAATATCATGTAGAAAATCTTCCATTAATCCCTGTTTCTCAAGATTCCATATCGGTTCCGGCTGTGCTCGCATGAACTCGACCATAGGTACACCGAAACCATGCTTTCTTCTAGACACTTCGCCTAAATGAAACCTCTTCGCTAGCTGTTTCTTGAATTTTATTTTTGACGCCTGCCTAGAGTTTAAACACATGAAATGCTCTATTATTCGTCGTTGTAAGAAGAATGCTCGGGTTTCAATCCCAAATGACATAGACGCTCGATCAGCTTTTTGAAGATAAACTTGTGGAAGATTCTGTTGCTGAAAAAAATTTTCTAAATCATATTTTGATTCAATCGCAAACTTGTCACAACTCGTTCCGCTAAAGAAATAAGAGTGAAGGTACGTGCTGGAAATAGCCACCGAAAATCTATCTTTGGGTTGCTGCAAACTCCCTATCGTGAGTCGAAGCAATTTCTGTTTAAAACCCAAATATGCAGAATCTTGAGACTCGAGAATTCTTCCTGCTAATAATCTACCTAATTTAGGCCCAAGCAAATGAATTAACCACATCGCAAACTTCGAGAGATAATAGAAGCGAAAGATGGAGTACCCACGCAATAATTCATCGCCACCATCCCCAGTGAGTATGACCTTTACATCTTTTGGGACAGCGGAACAAAGAGCTGAAAAAGCTATGAGTCCAGGATCTGAAATCGGGCTATCCATGAACTTATTTATGTGTTGCACGAGAGGAACGTGGTCCAGATCAGCAAAATTAATGTCAATATGTATACGTGCAGCAGTTGTATTAAGAAAATTTAGATCTTTTGACTCATCAAATTCACTCTCCTTAAATCCAAGAGTTAAAGTTGGAATATTTCTACTCACTCGCTTGCTCAATTCCATGTGCACGAAATTTGAATCCAACCCCGAACTCAAAGCAATAATCACCGGCACCTCAGAAACGATAAATTCGTTCGAAACCTTATCAATTATTTTGTCAAGATCACTTACAAATTCTTGATCTAGCTTTCGCGATCCCCTTTTTGGCCAGCTCCAGTATCTATTGGCTTCAATACTGAAATCTTTGTAGGAATAGATGTAGCCAGGTAATACCTCCTTAATCTCTTCAAAAAAAGTATCTCCGCTAGGTAGAAAACCGTAGCGACACCATTTATCAACGGAGGACTTTTGGATCACATTTGTTAAATTAGTAAAAAGCAAACTAGAGATCATACTACCTACTACGATGCCTTCTTCGGTGAGTCGAAAATACAGTGGCTTTTCTCCAGTACGATCACGTAACAACGACACGTTTAGGTTTATTTCATCGAGCAAAACTAAAGAGAATTGCCCTTCTAGATCACAAATTTGGTCTAAGCCGTACTCGGTTAAGTACTCCAACGCCACCTGTATGTCCGAACCGGAATTCTTAAACTTGGCGAAAGAAGGAAGTTTTTCTCTAAGGTCAAGGTAGTTGAATACTTCACCGTTTCCAAAACCAACCAACCCTTTCTTTATGTAAAATGGTTGCTCTCCTGAGTCTATTCCATTGATTGAAAGTCGGGCGAACTGAATTGATCCGAATTCAGTATTGAAACTGCTGAACTTGTCCGGCCCCCGAAAATCAAAGGTCTCACGATTCTGATAATTTAGGTATTTACCCTTATCGAAGAAAGATATTTCTGCTAAAAATCCACACATGTTAAATATTGCTTCGCATACCAAGACGAATCAACAGATCAGCTAGTAAACCAAGAAATATTGAAATGATTGATAAGGCGTACACTAAGATTGCACCAATAATTAAAGTTGAATCAAGATACGCTTTAAGGCCAAAAATCCTTAAACCCAAACTTGCGAAAAATAGAATCGTTCCAACAAAGAATAAAACAGTGGCAATTTTTCCAAATAAATAAATTGGACGATTTTGTATCTGATATTGAAATTTGACAAGGAATAAATCAAAGAAAAACTTAAATACACGATTTACTCCGTATTTGGATTTTCCGTGAAGCCTAGGAAGATGGTTGACTTCAATTTCAACAACTTTAAACTTGTGGACGATGGCATGTGCAGCATAGAGTCGGTGCATTTCACCGCGAATTGGAATGTTATCTATTACTTTATGGCGAAAAACTTTAGTGCCACATCCAAGATCTGTAATCTCTATTCTCATTAGTAGGCGTGTAAATAGATTAGCTACACGTGAGAGGAAAATTCTTGAAAAGAAATGGTCTTTTCTAGTTAACCTCTTCCCTTGTACAAAGTCTATTGAAAGATCGTTTCGCAATATTTCAACCATTTTTGGTAAATCAGAAGGATCATTTTGTCCATCCCCGTCGATTGTAGCCACAAGGTCGTATCTTGCTTTTAGGTACCCTTCAAAAATACTATGTGACTGGCCTCGGCAAATGTCGTTTGAATACACTTTAACATCAATATCTTGAATAGCCATCAGCTCCAATATGGTTTTATCTGTAGAACCGTCATTAACCCAAATGACTTCGTAGCTGTATTCAACATCTTTGAATGCAGAATTAATGGACTGTTGGAGTGGTTGGATGTTGTATTCTTCATTGTGAACGGGGATAATTATCGAAAGTCCTAAAGTTTTTGGATTCATCTCTTACTCACATTCTTAATCCCGATTGCTAAGTTTTCGGATCGATTTGTAATTGTCAAACCGTAACTGGCAGCTCGCAAGTCTTGCGCATCTTTGTCTCCGCAAATCACATACTTCCGCGTGACACTCGACTCATAATTGGGTTTGGGGTGGCCTGGATAAAAAGATAAATCCACAAACCATTTGTTTGCCGAGTGATAGTTCCCATCAAAAGATGACTGCCAGTGAGTTTCGCCAACACCGCATTGGAAGTAAACCTTCTCTTCGCTTTCAATATGTTGTTTTAGAAAAAAGTAGTCGCTTTTCAGTATCTGGTACTCCATCGCACTCACCTGTAGTCCCTTAAAGGGTACTTCAAAGTCTATCTGCACTCTGTCTTGGGACAACTTATCTAAAACACTATTCAACATGATGGTTGCAGAACTTGCCAAGACTAATGAGCTGAACAAAGTTATCGTGACAATGCTTTGGTTTGATTTTTGAAAACTCAGAAAAGTTAAGGGGATAGCTAAGATAATTAAGGGGATTCCCCACCAAATATGCCTAGGATCATGTGTTGGAAACACCTGAACTGCGCCCGAAATTCCTATTGCCGATACAACAACAACTGGGAATTTCTCTTCCAATTGATTGCGCACCTTAGCTGAAAGAAATGTTATCCCTATATAACCAAGCCAAAAGGCAGCACAGGCTAGGCCAAAGACCAACAGAAAAACAATGAGTCTTTGATAAAACCAGTTAGCACTTTGCCTATGTAGTACTGGTATGAAAATCAGTGGTAATGAAAGCAAAATCAGGGGAAGGTGAATTTTCAATCTCAGTCTTTTCCCGATTGGCTTTTTCATAAAAATGACTATCAACGCTGAAGTGGCCAAAATATAGGGTAGACTAGATGTTACATATGAGAAAAGCGTTGGAATCGTATTCCAGTTTTGGGGACCCAGCATCCAGGCTGAAGTAAAAACCCTTCTGGGAATCATTACCGATTGTTCGATCATGAGAGGTAAAAGTCCATTCAATGCATACAGACTTAAAACAGCTGCGGCTGAAATCAAATTTGTTCCTACTACCAAACGAATTGCTATTGGAAAGGCAGGAAAAGTTCTGTAAAATACAGCCAGAATCGCGTATACAGAAAATATTGTAGCGAAACCGACATTCAACCTTGTCATTGGCAAAAAAGTAAGAAGTACTCCGATTAAGAAGCTCAGCACAAGAATAAAATATTTACTTGGTGACCGCGATAGTGCAAAGAGGAAAGAAACTATCAACAACTGAAAGAACAAAGCGATTGTAGAACTCCAAGGATGCTGACTTTGCCCATATAAGAAGTAAGTAAGGGTAAGCCATGTAGTGGAAGCCATGAACAATTGACTTAAGCGAATCGAGTTCTTCCCAAAATCAAATCTATAAAGGTTCAAAATTAGGTAGAAACAAAAAGCTATTATAAAGGAATCCAGAATTCTTAGGTTTACCGCTAGCTCATACCTTCCAAATGGGACCAAAAGAGAATGTATCCATGGCAGAACGCTGCCATACAAAGAAAAATAATCTTTAAAGACTGTAAAGCCGCCTGATTCAGCAATCGCGGTTGTCAATAAATAACCTTCATGACCTCCATCAAAATCGAGTTTTCGAAACATCAGGAGGAAGAAAAAAACTAATACACTCGAAGCTATATTGAATAAGGTCGTTAGTGACCTTCCACTCCAAAGGAAAAAACCCTGACGAGGAGTTGAGTGTAATTTACTGTCCACAAATACCTACTTCCGATTTCTCAAAGACCTAGACTTACTTTATCAGTTACACTTGGAAACCCTCGGTAGGGGAACTTGCCTAAGATTATAAATTTGGAGGTTCACTTGAGTTTATTAGCAAAAGTGAACTTGAGGCTCACGCTATCTTTGATGTGTGCCTATGGTTTTGGAGTGGTTTATTTGACTTTTTGGACCGATGATTTTGCTGGCATCGCCGATAATCAAGCAAATTCGCTTCACATGATAAAAGATACGAGACCGCTCGGAGCTTTGTTGCTTTACATCACTTTTGAAGTAGTTAAATTTGATTTTCTTTTTGTAGTCGTATTCAAACTCCTTGGCTTAATTGGGATTATCGCACTGGGCCATTTTTTGCTGAATAATTTAGTCAGCCCAAGAGTTACTAGGCCTGAACTAGCAGTGATTATCTCAATAGGGTTGTGCTTGCCGGCATTTCAGGTTCAAGCACATTGGTTACATATGTGGCTTACATCTTGGTTGGCACTCGCCAGTCTTCTTTCCTATAGGTCATGGATCCTAGGGCGCAGATTTCGAGCCATTGTTTTACTAGCAGGCGTCTTTCTCACGTACCCACCCATGGCATTTTGGATCTTTACTTTTGGTGGATTAACATTTTTTCTTTCTAAGAAAGATTCAAAAAAGGGCTTGAAGGAGTTATCTGACCAAGTAATCTTGTTTATATTTGGATTCTTATTGTCCAGATTGGTATCACTCTTAGTAATTAAAAATTTAGATGCAGCTGTTAATGACAGAGTTGGATTTGTTTCTTTCACAGATGTCTCCACAAAAATGACTTGGTACATAACCAGACCATTAGTGTCGGCTTTTAGGCCTTTCATGATCGATAGCCCATCTGATCAATTCGCTTTTGTTACGGCTTTTCCATTTATATCCTTATTCTTCGGACTACTCATAAACTCTTTTGTAAGCAGAAATAATTCTGCCAAGGAGAATTTTAGTCAAATCTTTTTGTTTTGTATTTGGATAATGATTTTTTCATCAGCACATATTCTAGTAACCTCAAACAATCAATTTGAGTTTCGAATGGTTTCTAATTTACATTTTGCGATTCTGTTCTTTATTCTTTATGGATTAATTCAATTGAAACTTTTAAGAGGAGCAAGAAAGAAATTTCTGCTAATTTCATTGCTAGTAATTTCAATATCCACCGTGAACATTAGATATTATGATTTGATGTTCGTACCTTTTAAGTTAAAAAATGAATTTATTAAAAGCGAACTCATAAAATGCAATAGTAGTGACGAGTACAAAGGGGTGCATGTGATCACACCATCCATTGCCTTTCCTATGCATGATCGCCTTGGTGATTTTTCAATTGTGACAGATTTATCCTATTCCTGGGTTCTCGAAGGCTCAATCATTTATGTCGTCGAATCAGGAAATTTTCATAAATTCTCCAACAGCCAAATTCAAATTGATGACAAAAGAACTACTAATAAAGAATTATTCTGCGCGGTGGATTTGAATAACTTCCAGAAAGAACTGAGTTCACACCAGCCCAAGTCCTAAATTCTACTAGGCTGGAGAAATTTTCTGTAATATTATTTTGAAAATACCTTTTAGAGACTTGCCAATGCAGAAATTGCAAAACAATCAGACCCATTCAGTCAAGAAATCCGTATTGTGGGCCCTGTCGGGATCGAACCGACGACCCACGGATTAAAAGTCCGTTGCTCTACCGACTGAGCTAAAGGCCCTCACGCTTTTGATTGAAGTCTATAGCGCAAGACTAAATTGCTAAAATTCAAAATCCTTGATTCGAGTAGAGTCAGGATGCCTTCCAAAATGGGTCAAGGCGCAAGATGGCCTCGCGCGCAAGCTGTCTTTCTTCACTCGTTGCAACCCTACTATTTAAGATCAATAGCCACCCTTCTTTATTTTTAGGATTGCTTCTGACCGACTCTTTTGCCACCTCTATAGCCCAGTGCCAATATTTTCCATTCTCCAGCGCTCTCGCTGTGTAATTGGCTCGATATGTATCAAATGGAAAAGTCTTTGATAAATCAATTAGTGCGCTGCCATTGGAGGTTTTTATGGCTCCTGCGAACTTTACATCCTGAATCAAGGCAAGCGGGGATAAAAAAAGTACTACAAGAAAAATTGGAGTCAGAATCAATCTGGGAATTTTTAGCCCTCGAGCTGGTACCCGCAGCTCCTTTATCGCCCTTCTTTCATTCTTCTTAATCGACTCTTCGCGATTTGAAACTAGTACACCGGCAATTAGCCACTGCCATGCATTGATTGCAACGTTTTGAATGCTGATTAAAGACTGCACTTGAATCAAAATCCAAATGATTAAAAGTATCCAATATGCCTGCGAAGCCCCGCCTCTCAAGACGCGCTTTGCAGCAACTGCCATCACAAGAAAATTTAGGGCTAGATAAAGAAGTCCAGCAAGAATCCCAGACCCTTGTAAAGAATCAATGTATACATTATGGGCTGAAGAACTTGTTAGTGACTCTCCATGGACTCTCACAAAATTCTCACTTTTATTTGCATCGAAATTATATAAGTACGAATCAAAACCATTTCCCAATATAGGCTTATCCTTAAACATTGAGATACCTGCAAGCCAATATTCTCGTCTGATAGCGAGAGAGTATTCTTGAAATATTCTTTGCCCGATTCCAATATTAGCTACCCCCAAGGCTACGGCCACAAAAGAGACTACCGTGATTGCCATCCAATACCTGATGATTAAGTGCTTTTCTTTCTCAAAGAAGAATTTACCTAACAGAATCCATGCGCCAACTAAAAGAAGCAAAAAACCCTGTTGAGAGTTACTTAAAAAAAGCGCCACTGAAGCTAAAAGGCAAAATAATAAAAGTAAGACTAGAGATTTTCTATCTCTTTTACTCGTTATATAGTGTCCAAAATTAGCAAAGAAAATTAATGAAATAAAAGCTGATAAAAAATTGGGGTTTCCCAAAGTTGATACTGGAGTTCCATAAATTTGATTCCAAGGTATTAGATCCCAACCAAAGAGCTGAATATAGAAATAAGCAAGAACAAACCAGCCTGCTTGAGACAATCTTTTCAAGGTCAAGTCTTCAAGAGCTTTGATCTCTTGAGAGACTGAAATCAAGAAAAAAACCATAGACGAAATCAATAGTATTAATCCATTGTTGCGACCATAAACTCCAAAAAGTTGCTCTGACAAGTTTTGTCCTTGAGCCAAAGTACTTGCCAAAAAGCTAACAATTATTGCAAGGCTAATGCCTGTCCAAAATTTATCAAACCTTAGGGTTCCCTTTTGATTTAAAAGAATTGCTAGAGACATCACGGCTATGACAAAAAAAGTGAATTTTCCAAGTATTTGTGCTTCAGTAGTAAGCCCAGGAGTAACTATAAGGGTCGTCAATAAAGGAATTGCTGCCAGGTAACGAATATAAGATCCATTTACTTCTGAGTTCATGACTATAGACTACTTTACAGAGATAAAATCGAAGGGTAACGAAAGCGAGTCTACCTTTAAGATTGAGGGTGAAATGGTTTCTAAAACAAAAGTACGCGTACTACGTATTATTTCTCGGATGAACGTTGGCGGGCCAGCTATTCAGATCACTGGACTTATGAATAGTTTACCCAAGGCTGAATTTGAGCAAGTTCTTCTGTACGGTTACTGCAGTCCGAATGAGTTGGACTACCTGGACGAACATTCGATAAGAGTTGAATGTATTCGTTTGGAAGGGTTTGGGCGTAGCATAAGTTTACTTTCCGATTTTAAAGTATTTCTTAAAATCCGAGAGTTTATAAGAACTTTTGAACCAGATATCATTCACACACACACTGCTAAGGCAGGCTTTCTTGGTCGCTTAGCTGCCCTAACCTCAATGAAACAGCAGATTAGAGTACATACCTTCCATGGCCATCTTCTACGTGGGTACTTCAGTCCAGCAAAGACAAGACTTCTGGTTGGGGTAGAGAGATTTTTAGCCCATTTCACGAATTCACTAGTTTCAGTTGGCTCACAAGTTAGAGATGAACTTCTCTCCAGAAAGATAGGAAATAAAGAAAAGTATGAAGTAATCGGACCAGGTCTAGAAATTGGAGACATACCAAGCAGAAAATCTGCGTTACAAACCTTTGAGATTCCTGATGGAAAATTCAATGTAACTTGGATCGGGAGAGCAGTGCCCGTAAAATCTCCTCATCGAATAATTGAAATTGCTAAGGAGTGTCAGAATAAAGGATTGCAAGCTCAATTCATTTGTGTTGGTGATGGTCCTTTACTTGGTGAATTAAAAGAAATTGCTAAGAATTTTGAGTTGCCAATGATTTTCTTGGGATGGCAATCAGATATTGAACGAATCTTGAGTTTAAGTGATCTTGTAGTTCTAACTAGCGAGAATGAAGGCACCCCTGTTTCGCTAATTCAGGCTCAAATGGCCGGAATCCCAGTTCTCACGACTGACGTTGGATCAGCATCAGAGGTGATGATCCATGAGGAAAGCGGTTATTGTTTGACATATTCAGCGCAAGAATTTGCAAACAAAATTGAAATTCTAGATAAGGACACTGTTCTTAGAAATTCCTTTGGAGCTGCAGGAAAGAGAAATGCACAAAAGTATTTTTCATTAGGCAGATTGGTGAATGATCATGCAGAACTTTATCGAAACTTAGTCAATCAATCCAATTCTTAGTCCAAAGCTCCAACATGAACATGGGCCAAATCAGAGAATCTAACTCTAGGCCTTTTTGGTGATTCTCTAGAATCTCTTCTACTTTATCAAATTGGTACCAACCTCTAGATCTACTTCTTTCATCTAGAAGGACTTCGTGGACAAGGCACTTGAGATCTTCTCTTATCCATCTTGCTCTAGGTATTCCAAAGCCCATCTTTGGTCTATTTATGAGATTAGAGGGCACAAAACCTCGAGCTATTTCACGCAATATGTGTTTGTTCTCTCTTCCACCAATTTTGTATTTTACAGAAAGAGATAAACCAAATTCAACAACTCTGTAATCAAGAAATGGGGATCTAACCTCGAGACTATTTGCCATTGATGCCATATCAACTTTATACATCAAGTCGCCTGGAAGATAAGTCCTTATATCCATTTCCTGCATTTTTCTAACTCTATCTTGAGTTGGGATTGAATTCCATAGATTTATAAAGTCATCGCTATTAGATCTCCCAAGTAATTCAGGATTTAGAATGGAGTACAGATCACCAAGTTGAAATAGTGATTGAAATCCGGAATATCTCTTCGGTAGAGATTGAAAGCTGGAGTGCCTGATTAGTTTTCTAATTCTTGGATTGGAAACTCGATTGACTGGAAAAAGCCCCAGGGGATTAAGGGCTAACAAAGGATTAACTGAATCAAGAAATCTGCCTGCCCTATATCGCTCATATCCTGCAAAACCCTCATCGCCACCATCTCCGCTTAGGGCGACAACCACTTCTTCCCGTGCAAATTTCGATAGTAAATAGGTGGGAATAATTGAAGAATCAGCAAATGGCTGGTCTAAAACTTTCGACAGAGTCTCAACAATCACATTTGGATCTGCTTCAATAACTCTTTCGTGGTGATTTGTTCCTATCGCAACTGCGACTTCCCTTGCAAATCTTGACTCATCAAATTTCTTATCAGAGAAACCTATGCTGTATGTATGAACAGCACTCTCAGATTCTTCTTGCATCAGAGCTGTAATGATTGTTGAGTCAATTCCACCACTTAAAAAGGCGCCTATCGGCCGCTCAGAGACGAGCCTAGTTTTCACTGCATCACGCAGAAGTCGAGTTGTCTCGTGCTTGGCATCCTCGAATGAGATTGAAGCTTCTGCGACATCTGATGGGTTCCAATACTGTTCAAGCTTTAATTGTCCACTGTCAATCACAAGAATTGTTGCAGGAGGGAGTTGTTTAACACCGAGAATTGCAGACCTTGGAGCATTGATATATCCGAAGCGAAGAAATTCAGGGATGACACTTTCATCTAATTTACGATTTGCTCCGAGTGAAAGTAATCCTTTTACTTCAGATGAAAAATAAAGAGTACCGCCTTGTAGGCTATACCAAAGCGGTTTCTTTCCAAGTCGATCACGAACAAGAAGTAATCGTTTTCGTTTTGAATCAAAGAGGGCTATTGCAAACATTCCTTGTAGTTTGCTTGGAAAGTCTTCTCCGTACTCTTGGTAGAGAAATGGGATTAAAGCTGAATCTCCAAACCCATTAATTTGATGGCCTCTTGAAATTAAGTTTTGCCGTAATTCACGAAAGTTATATATCTCCCCATTAAAAACTGATACAACGTCTCTTTTCTCGTTATAGCTTGGCTGTTGACCTGAGAAAACATCAATTATAGATAAACGACACATGCCTAAAACGCAGTAATGGTCCTGATAAAAACCTCTCTCATCAGGCCCCCGGTGAGAGATCGTCTCTATCGATTTCTCAACTAAATCTAGAACTACTGGCTTATCGGAGAAGATGCCTGAGACACCACACATAGATTAGGTATCAGTCTGTGACACGAGGGCCATTGGCAATTCTTGTTCCATGCTCTACAAACCACTTATAGGTATTTTCTAGGGCGTCAGGAAACTTAACTGGTTTAATCTGGGGGAAAATTGAATTAAGAAGAGTTGGATCATTTTGAGAATTTCTCACATCTCCCGCTCGCTCCGGTACGTAACTGACATTCAGCTTTGGGAATTTTATTCTCAACTCATCAATACATTCATTGAGGGTGATTCGTGAGCCAAAAGCTAGATTAATTGGACTTGGGTGATTCACTTTCTCATTCATACCTTGAATCAAAACTGAAACTACAGTATCAATATATGTAAAGTCTCTCGATTGATTTCCGTCACCGAATACCTCAATACTTTGGTTATGCATTAACTTCCAAATCCACTTAGGAATTACAGCTGCATAATCATGATCTGGACGTTGCCATGGGCCAAAAATGTTGAAGAACCTGTAGGTAACAGCTGAGATGCCAAATGATGCGGCATAACTTGCAACCAAGGCTTCCCCACTTAATTTACTTGCAGCATATGGGGTAAGAGGCGCCATCCACAACTTCTCATTCTTGGGAAGCTCAAGATTTGAACCATAAACTGAAGAAGACGATGAGAATGCAACTGCTGCCCCAGTTGCCCGAGCAGATTCCAAGACATTTAAAGTGCCAGTAATGTTGACATCCATTGTTGCCCTTGGATTCTTAATGGATCTGGGAACTGATCCCCGAGCTCCCAAATGAAAGATATATTCAATCTTTTCAAGCGCTTTACTAACCTTCTCGCCATCAACAAATGAAATCTCATGCACCTGAACATCGAAGCCCTTTAGGTTACTCCTTAGGCCAGTTGAAAAATCATCAAGTACTACGATTTCATGGTTCTCTTTAAGAAGAGCTCGAACCAGGTTGGTCCCGACAAAACCCGCGCCACCAGTGACCGCAATCCTGCTCATCTGGCTAGGGTAATGGTTCATGGGCTTAAAACATTCAAGGTAAGATTCGCACTCCTCTAGTCCCCATCGTCTAGGGGCCTAGGACATCGCCCTTTCACGGCGGTAACACGGGTTCAAATCCCGTTGGGGACGCCAGGTTAAGGAGAGAACAAGAAACTCTCTTTTATCTGTAGTTATGTTGGCCCAGTAGCGCAGTTGGTTAGCGCGCCGCCCTGTCACGGCGGAGGTCGCGGGTTCAAGTCCCGTCTGGGTCGCGATTATTTTCTCGGCTGGGTAGCTCAGTTGGTACGAGCGTGCGACTGAAAATCGTGAGGTCGACGGTTCGATCCCGTCCCCAGCCACCATTGCTCATATATGTGAACTTTTGGTCTTTCTAATAGTTACGAGTTAAAGAGCTGTGTGAGGAGTAATTGCGATTACAAATGGGCTTAAACTTTCTATGTGAGTCGTAGGATCAATAATAGCATTGAGCGTTCTTCAATAATTGATGATGTTAAATTCGCATTTTTATCAGGACCTATAATAGTAATTCTTGCTATATCAGCCCTTGTTCGAATTGTGTTTCACTTCTTCGTTTTACCTAATTCTCCATCAGTGTTTGGACCCGATGAGGGAACGTACGCAGCTTTGGCAAAGTATGTATCACAAGGGTTACCAGTTGAAGAATTTCCGTCTTTCGGGCCAAACTTGTATAACTCAGCCAAATCAATAACTTTACCCAGCGCATTTCTAGTACAGCTCGGCATGGATGAACTTAGTGCCGTTCGCACCGTAGCTTCGATTTACGGGCTAGCCTCATCTCTTGCACTAGTTCTATGCTTCCTTGCTCTATTGAAGTTGCGCAGTCAAACTTTTGACAAGTCGAGCCCAATATTTGATAGGAAATTTATAGTCCTGCTTTTAATTTTCACCTTCTTTCCTAGCAATTTTGTTTGGTCAATAATTGGTTTAAGGGAGTCAGGAAGCCAGTTCTGGTTGATTAGTACTTTTTATTTTATTCTAAAACTCCTAAATAGCGCTGGGAGAGATTTATGGAAATTCACCGGGCTCTGTTCTTTAGCTCTTACTCTGGCCTACGGAACCAGACCAGAAACTGCTTTAGTTTTTAGTCTTATTGCGCTACTTGCCTCGATACTTTTGCTAATCAAATTTCGAAAATTCTTTCCTCTATTTGCCATTTTGTTCGGAGTTTTTGCTGGTCAAGCCTTTACAACAACTCCTCAAGTAGTTGCTGAAAAGTCACTGGGCGCATTTAAAATTATTGGGCCTAAACAGATTCAAAGCGCGACTACAAAACCGGTATATACTCTAGAAGCAAAGCAAAATGATTCTGCCACTGCAAAGTGCACACAAGAGAGTGAAGTTATTAAATTTGAGAATAACGAGTTTGTCTGCAAGATTTCCAGTACTTACCAAGTGATTGAGCGAAATCCTACGAAAACTTTAAAAGAAGAGATTCTGACTCCACAAATCCTTGAATTCAAAAGAAATGTTAATACTCTTAACGCTAAATCAGCCCTGCCTATAAGTGATTGTCAAGGCCTGTCAAGAGATTTTTTTCGTCTAACTATGTGTAATCTCAGTGAATTGCCTTACCGACTCTTTGCTTTCTTATTTAGACCACTAATTTTCTTTGATCATGGTTCTGTGACCCTGACCTTTTCAACATTGGAAAATTTGGGTTGGATGGTTTTAGTTCCTGTCTCTGTGTGGGCATCCCTACGCAACAGAAAAAATACTATAGATCGATTCATTAATTTTAGTTTAACTTCTTATGTAATTGTGTTTGCCTCTGCCGCAGCTCTCTACGAAGGCAACCTTGGAGCGGCCTTTCGGCACAAGTCAGCAATTCTTTGGCCACTAATCTTTATCTTGATGCTTGCACCGAGAATATTACCAACATCAAGAAAAGCAAACGGTCTCTTAGGTATCAATTTCAATTCTTAAGAACCACATCACTAGAAAACCCATAAAGAGCAGTCCAAGTAAAGAGATTCCTAAAGCTGCATCTCTAGAAACATTGCCAATTAAAAGAGTAAGGGATGAAAATAGGGCTGAAAGGCTCCATAGAGAATATGCTGACTTCCGTCTATTAAAACCAAGAGAAATCAGTCTATGAGACAGATGATCTTTGCCACCTTGAAAAATTGAAATACCTCTTAAAATTCGGCTCACCACGGCTACTGAAGTGTCAATTATTGGAAGTGCTAATATGAAAACTGGAATTAGCGCTGATGCAACTCGTGACTCAACGTTTGGCTCAAACTGTAGTAAAGAAACAGCAAGGATAAAGCCGATAAAAAGCGCCCCAGAATCTCCCAGATAAATCCTCGCAGGATTTCTATTCCACCATAAGAATCCTAAACCTGAGCCTGCCAGGGACAAGGCTATTGATGATATTAGATATTGACCACCCAAAAGCCCTAATAAAAAGAGAGTCAGAGATGCCACGAATGTAATTCCAGTAGCTCCACCATCAAGGTTATCAAAGAAATTAAAGGCGTTTGTAATGCCTACTAACCAGAAGATAGAGAGAAGCAAATTAGCAATTTCGTTACTTAAGATCGAGACGCTATAGCCTAATTTACTCAAGTAAAGTGTAGCGCTCACTGCGATTAGGGTTTGTACAAAAAATCTTGATGATGCACTTAAATTCGTTATATCATCAAATAATCCTACCAATGCCAGCAGAACCGCTGGAAGGAGAAACAGTGTAGTTCGAGACAGATAATCTGAATTCTCAATAAACAATAATGGGCCGATGATTATCAATAGTGAGACTGGGATGACAATGGCAAGACCACCCAAATAGGGAATGCTCTCTTTGTGAGTTTTGTGGCTTTGATTGGGCCTATCCAATACAGAATATCTAAATGCAATCTTTCGTAACAAGGGCACTAGTAGTGAACCTAAAGCTAGGGAAACCAAAAAAATGGCAAGGTAGATTGCAAAAGTTGGCTCTTCCACGTTGACTTTTTACGCGCTTCCTGACTTACGGCGAAACATCTTTGGAGCTCCGCTACCTTCTTGTTCTCCATGGATCTTGGAGTTTCCAGCGATATTGTTATTCCTAATTCCTCTCACCTGCTTCTTCTTCTCTAGAGCTTCACGAAACTTTGCCTTGGGATCAATTGCTTCCTCTTTAGGTTTCTCACTACCTTTTTCTTCAGACACTTCTTGCCTCCTTGGCATCAATTCCTAATAGCGCTCGAACCTCTGATCTTCGATAGCGACGATGGCCGCCAAGGGTTCTAATTGCAGTGAGCTTTCCAGCCTTTGCCCATCTAGTAACAGTTTTAGGATCTACTCGGAACATCTTTGCAACCTCAGCTGGGGTGAGCAGTACCTCTTGTTCCTCAGGTCTTTGCATGCTCATGAGATTAGTTTATGTCCCTTTCGCCCCTTATGGGTGGAAAGTATTGCCTTATCTGCCTTAACTAGCAAGGGCCACTTACATCGCCTGCTCTAGCGCTGCAACCTTTCGCCATCTCTTCATTAAAGCTTCATAGCCAACTCCTGCTTGAACGCCATCGCCACTTGCGAGACCTTGAAGTGAGGCGGTGACATCTTCAATTGAAGTATCAGAGTCAAGCCCTGGGTTTTCACTATCTTCCAATGATTTTTCGAGATAGAGAGCAAGGCCGCCATAATCGCATTCCAATATTGATTCTGGATGAAAAACATTGAGCCAATTGAGAAGATCTCCTAGCTCTGCCTCAACAGGACCATCGCCAAATGCCTCTCTCACTATTTTGTGTGATTCAAGGCATCGCTTCTTTGCCTTTGTTAGATCTGTTCTCATAATCGTGAAGGGGCCATCTGGATTATTTCCTCTAAGCCTCTCTTCTGGGACAAAGAGAGCAAACCATCTAGGAGGAATGATCCAGGTCTCAGAGAGAATATGAGGGACTCTATATTCAAGTTCAGGGAAGATATCACCAAGCGCATCACTTAGGCTCTCTGGAAGAAAGAAAGGAATCACAGAATTAGGTAGTGAATTCTTAAAATCATTTAAGGCAACCCAACATCTCTTTGCTGTTGACCAGGGTGAGACATAGCGCTTTCCATTGTGATCAATGATGTGTGCGCCATCTGCTTTTAGTGATGGAGGCTCAGCAAGAATTAACCTTCTTAAAGCTCTATCTTGCTCTTCTCGCCCGGTATAGCTCTCAATTGGAATTGAAGACCAGCGGAGTTGATCAACTGGTGAGAAACTTGTCAGCGGTTCATAGATGCGAAGGGATGCCACATAAGGAGTTGGGCGCATTGCTAGAACTTATTTTCTCGGGATGTAATTGCCCTCGGCATATGGATCAAAGTCATCATCATCGCCCTTATCAACCTCACCATGGAGTTCCTTTG
>Ga0194116_10001996_pt1 | contig 27434 bp, 20 predicted proteins | sample TA2MahsurfametaG_4_FD_148617 | JGI IMG/M metagenome (GOLD analysis project Ga0194116, IMG submission 148617) | Freshwater microbial communities from Lake Tanganyika, Tanzania - TA2015008 Mahale S9 surface | ecosystem: Environmental > Aquatic > Freshwater > Lake | place: Tanzania: Lake...
ATAACATGGTAACCAAATTCTGATTTAACTACTTCTATCTGGCCTTTAGCAGCCCCGAGTGCAAAATCTCGATAGGGTGCCACGTAGTTATCGTAGGTTCTTTTATCTACCCAGCCATAGCTTCCGCCATTTGCAGCCGATCCTTTGTCTGCACTCCACTCCAAAGCAAGTTTACCGAAATCTGCACCACCTCTGATTTGTGCAGCAAGTTCATTGGCCTTGGCCAAAGCAGCAGCGCTATCGGTGATGCGCTGTTTATTGGGTGCCTCACCAACTTGCACCAGTATGTGTGCAACATTAATAGAAGGTGTACTGTCTTTTTTCTCTGCAAGTTTTCTGTAAACTGCGTATACACCATCCTTATAAAAAGGACCTGCAACGGAATTCACAGGCATTGACCACACTACTTCAGAAACCTCCCTGGGTGTCCTTTTGGGAAGATTTCCCCGTGAAAAGAAAATGGAATTTTGAACCAGGGTTGTGTCGGGTTTACTTTCCTGCTTCATGGTAGCAACCGCGACCATAGCTTGCTTTTTTATGTCAGCTGAGTCTTCAGAGCTGGGAATAATTTTCCATAAAAGATATTGAATATCCCTGAATTCTTCTTTGTTTTTATATTGTTCGCGGTGTTTGTTCAGGTATTTTTCTAAATCCGCGTCTGTGACCTTAACGCTATTATCTGAAACGGTACTGTAATTAATGCTTGCAATTTTACCCGATACACTGGAATTGGCGGAAAGATATTCATATCTAAGCATTGTTTTTGTCTTGTGGTTGCATTTCGCCAAATAGTTGAAATATCTTTTCTTAATCTGCCTTTGTTTGATTTCATTCTTGAACTTTTCGAGACCTTTTGCCTGATTCTTGTTTTTTTTCGCTCTTTTAAGAATGCTTTCAACCTTTTTGCGGTCATATTGACCATCTGTTTGAAAGCTTGGATCGGCCTTCAAATCTTCAAGAGGATTGGGGCCCACCAACATGTCGTTTATATCCTCCTCGGTAACCCTTACCCCGGAAAGTTCAATTTCCCTGTCAATGGTCTGGTTACTCAATATTTCGGACCAGGCTTGTGACCAGGCCTGTTCAATAGCCATTTTAAACTCTTCTATCTCGTCAAGTTCTCCTTCCTGCGCCCTTTCAAGAAATGAATTAAATTTTTCCTGAGCTTTATTTTCCAGATCTTTCGTTTTTATAGGATTATCGTTGATTTTGGCCACAACACCCTGCAGACCATCACCCAAACCAAAGCGACCGTTGCTACTGAGCGCATCGCCAAGAACAAATAAAATCAGTGCGGCGATAATTACCACCACAACTAAACCTGAATTTCTGAGCTTTTGTATTACAGCCATAATATCTTAAGAACCGCAAAAATAATGATTTCACCCAAGATATTCCAATGTGTTTTGGGTGAAAATTTGTGTTTAACGGGTTTTTTGTAGAACCAAAACGACGTAGGCAGTTTAAATGTATGCTGGTTAAGGGTTTAATCTGCTTAAATGGAAATCCGGTAACGTGTGCTTCTGCCGCCTTTTGGCATTTTTTAAGCAGACGCAGGTTGAGCAAAGATCTAATTTCTCTAAGAGCAGTATCAGCAGAATAACCTCCTTCTTCCGCCCATTCAATGCTTGTAAACTGCGCTTTTTCCAGTGAGAACATTTTTCTGAGTACTTTTTTCTGCCTCAGCGATAGGCCCAGCGATGACATTTTGTCCTCAAGTTTCTGCTTGCCCACTACCTGAATCTGGACTGTTTTGATGTCCAAAATCGATTTTTCAATAATCCAAAGATACCATTTAACCCACTCGGTAATATCCAGACCACCCTTCTGACAGGTCTCCAGCAGCTGAAAATAGGTTTCCCTTTCTTTCAGAATTTGTAACGAAGGCGCATAATAACGCGGCAGCCCATTTTCGGATGCCGAAATCAGCATGAGCGAGATAATTCTGGACAGGGGCCCATTCCCGTCTGCAAAAGGATCAGGGGTTAAGAACCAAAACTGGCCACTGTTTCTGCTCCCATAGCATTGATGATGGCCTGTTTTCTAAATTCGGGCGAGTAACCTTCCATGCGGCCGTGCAATTGCCCCTGAAGGAAGTTGATTCGCTCAAGCAATACAGATACACGACTGCGATTAATGAGCAGATTAGGCCAGTTTTCAAGTTGATGTATGTATTTTATTCTCCGCATATCTTACAACGATTATAAACAAATTCAGCGATTGCTATTGTTTTTGGGGTAGGGTAACATATCAAGCCCCGAAACATGGTTGTTTTCCAACAAATAATATCCTGCCATGCAAATCATGGCTGCATTGTCAGTGCAGTATTCAAAAGATGGAACAATACAATTCAGTCCGTTACTTTGGGCTATTTCCTGAAAAGTTTTTCTGAGTTTTCGGTTGGCAGAAACCCCGCCGGCAATGGCAATGGAACTGGGTTTGAAATCCTTTATTGCTTTTTTTGTTTTGCTTGTTAAATAATTGATGATGCTTTGCTGATAAGATGCACAAATGTCTGACAGGTTCTCGGTCAGAAAGTCAGGATTGTTTTTGGACTCCTTCTGTAAGAAATAGAGCAAGGCAGTTTTAATGCCTGAAAAACTCATGTTCAGCCCCTGTACAGTTGCCTGTGGAAACGAAAACGCCTGCGGATTGCCCGATTGAGCCCATTTTTCAATATGCGTTCCGCCAGGATAGGGCAGGCCAAGAAGTTTTGCTGCCTTGTCAAATGCCTCACCGGCGGCATCGTCAAGCGTGGTTCCTATAACCTCTGTTTCCGTATAGTTCCTGACCAGAATCAATTGTGTGTGTCCACCGCTTACCAGCATTACCAGGATAGGAAATGCAGGCTCCGGGTTTTCGATAAACAGTGCGGCAATGTGGGCCTGAAGGTGGTTGACCCCAATGAGTGGTTTATTTAATGCAATAGACAGTCCTTTGGCTGTATTAAGTCCAACCAGCAGGCTTCCCACTAGTCCGGGACCCTGTGTTACAGCGATGGCGTCTATTTCATTCTCCGCAATATTTGCGGTTTTCAAGGCTTTTTCAAGTGTGGGAATGATGTTGCTTTGGTGGGCTCTGGATGCCAGTTCCGGCACTACACCGCCATATTGCCTGTGTACATCCTGACCGGCTGTTACATTGGCAAGGATTTTGCCCTTGTACCAAATAGCTACAGAGGTGTCATCACAACTGCTTTCTATGCCCAATATAGTAGAATAACGCATGGCTGGTGGATAGTGAGTGCCTTTTTGTACCTTAATTTCGAGACGGTTGAAAAAGCAGCGGACAAAATTACGCAAGTTTATACTCAGGTTTTTGCTGTTTCTACTTTTGCTTGCAGGTCTGCTGGGCATATTGCTGCGCAGCAGGGCCGTTCAAACCTACCTTGCCAACCGCGCTGCCAGTTACCTTGAAAAAGAACTTGGCTGCACAGTTTCGGTAAAATCTATTGAATTCGACCTTGTGCAAAACCTTCATGCCGAAGGCATATACATCAGTGATCAGCAGGGAGACAGTATGATTTTTATTCGTACACTAGATCTGAATCTGAGAAAATTTGACCGACTGAGAAAAGAAATTGACTTCAGAGACGGCGAACTATCCGGTGGTTTTATTCGGGTTGGGCACCATGCAGGGGTTAAAGGCCGAAACATTGATTTTCTGGTGGACTATGTCAATGGTCCGCCTAAAAAGAAAAAAACACCTTCAAAACCATGGGCTGTCTATTTTGGTAATGCCCGGCTGAAAGATACCCGTTTCCAGTATTTTGATGAGCGCCACAAACCATCCGTTCCGGGAATTATCGATGAATATCACCTGGAGTTCAATGAAATTTCAGGCGATTGCCGCGATTTCTGGCTCATTGACGATTCACTGCATTTTACCGCTGTAAATCTAAAAACCCGTGAACGCAGTGGCTTGCAAATTGATGCATTCAATGCGCTATGCAATATCCACTACAAGGGAATGGACTTTGAAAATATGTCGCTTAAAATGCCATGTTCATTGCTTGCAGGAGACTTGCATTTTGATTACCCGGGACATAAGTATCTTGATGAATTTATTTCCAACACGGAATGGAAGGCTCATGTGCAAAATAGCACGGTTTGTTTGGATGAACTGTCAATTTTTGATGAAACTCTGAAAGGGCATAAAGAACAACTATACGTAAATACAGATATTTCAGGCACATTTGACAGGTTAAAACTGAACAATGCGAAAATTACCACGGCTTCAAAGTCATTGCTGATAGGAAATCTATTCTTTGAAGGCTTATCGGACTGGCAAACCATGTACTGTGAGTTTGATATTGAAATGCTACAGACACATGCCTCAGACCTTGAACGTCTGATATTGGGGATTGATCTCCCCGAGCCGGTTGCCAAAGCTGGCAGAATGAATTTCAGTGGACGTTTTAACGGGCAGCTGCTAGATTTTACTGTTAATGGAAATCTGAAGTCTGAAATCGGGGAAATAGGTGCAAACGGCTATATGAATTTTGAAGAAGGGCTCGCCAATGCGCAATTTGCAGGTCAGTTTTCCTCAACGGGGCTGGATATAGGAAATCTGCTTTCAATGCCCGATCAATTGGGTACTTTTAGCTTTCAGCTTAATCTGGATGGTGAGGGGCTCACACCCGAACGTTTCCAAATGACAATGGATGGCAAAATACCCTCATATCAGATTATGGACAAAACCTTTTCCAACGCGAGGGTGAATGGCAATCTTACTTCTGAAAAATTTGAAGGAGAAGCATTTCTTAATGATCCGCTTCTGAATCTTGATTTTGGCGGTATAGTTGATTTTTCCGAAAAGGATGCACGCTGGAATTTTTCTGTTAACCTGAGGGGAACAGATCTTTCAGCGCTGGGAATTGATACTGCGCAGACTCTCGTTTATACCAATGCCGCTGTAAATGTGACGGGAATAGAGCCCCGTGATATGCAGGGACTTATCACTTTCAATAATCTGTCTGTGCATAGAGTGGGCCAGGTTTATGCCTTTAACCAACAGCAGTTTGGAAAGAAAAATCAGGAGGAATTTACTGAAATATTTGCCTCTGGCGAAGCCCTAACAGGATTTGTAAAAGGCAAGTTTAATCCCTCAAATATCCTATCTGTTCTTCACAATGAGGCAGCAACCATTATGGCAAGGCGCTTCTCGCATACAAAAGCGTATTTCCCGGATTCATTTTCTTATTCGGTAAATATTCCAAAGACAGGTCTGCTTACCGGCATTATACATCCGTCTTTTAATACAACATCTTTGGTTGCGTATGGGATGTTTGACGGGAGGGCCGAAACTATGCAACTGACAGTAGAGCCCATGGATATATGCTGGGGAAAGTTTTCGGCAAAACAATTAAGTTGCAATGCGCATAAGGAAGATAGCAGCCATCTTGAATTTAATGTCTCCGCAGCATACCTGAGTCACCATGACTCGGAATGGTTTCATAACATAGAAATGACAGGCACTGCCTGCCAGTCTGATGTAAACATGGAATTGAAGATGAAGGATGCGCGCTGGAATGAAGAGATTGATTTTATTACCCACAGCGAAGTATACAGGGATTCGGTTTCCATGCATCTTGCAAACAGTCGTCTGGAGCTTATGCACAATGAATGGCAGGTTGCGGGCAATGCTTCAGTCACCTTTCTGACGGGTGGTAAAATCAAAATTAAAAACATGTATTTTGAAAGCAGGGATGCTTTTTTTGAAATCAATGGTATGATATCAGAACTTGCAGGTGACACATTGCATATAGATGCCGGAAATTTTGCCCTTCAAAACCTGAATCCTTTATTTCCGGGGCATCCGTTTGATAGGCTGCAAGGCCGCATTAATGCGGATGTTTTTGTGACTTCTGTGATGCAAAAACCGCGCGTATGGGGCGATTTCTCTGCAAGAGACCTTGATTACATGGACGTAAACTATGGTGACCTAGATGTGGGACTGAATGAAGATGGGGAGCCGGGCAGGCTCAGCCTTAATGCAGGATTTGTGAATGGTCCGTTGGATGGAGTTTCTGCCAAAGGCAGCATCGCTTACGAAAAAAGAATAATTGGCGAACAGTTTGATGTCAAAATCAGCATACCTTCTACAGTTTCTGTTAAAGCCATGCAACCATTTCTTGTGGATATAGTTACCCTGCAAGATGGTAAACTTTCAGGGAACTTTCACCTGGGAGGGAATTCCGATAAGCCAAAACTTACCGGGAATGCCAACATAACAGGTGCAAATTTTAAAATTGATTACCTGAATACCTGGTACAAGATGAATGCATTGATTATGGCTGATGAAACAGGTTTTTACTCATTTAAACCGACCAAAATCATTGATGAAAGCGGGAAAAACAATGCCTGGGTCAAAATTGCCATAAAGCACAATTATTTCAGTGACTGGGCACTGGATCTGCGCATAGACAGTGCCCGAAATCTGAAAGTTCTAAATACTACAGGAAAGGACAATAGTCTATACTATGGTGTTGGTTATGCAGACGGCAATTGCCGTATTTATGGTCCTTTCGACCGGATTTCAATGGACATTAACCTGAAAACCAGAAAAAATACCCAGATAAATCTCATATACTCGGATGTGGAAGAAACATCATTTGGGGGAGGTCATGTCAAGTTTAGGGTCAAGGGAAGGAAATCAAACTCCGCAAATTTTGCGGGGAAAAGCAGCAGTAACATCTACCGGATTAATCTTTTTCTGGAGGCTACGTCTGAAGCGGAAGCTCAGTTTGTCATAGATGAAAAACTCGGTGATGTGATACGCGGGAAAGGCGCCGGCACATTGCGCATGCTATATGACGAAAATGAACACTTTTTCCTCTTCGGCACCTATATAGTTTCGGAGGGAGATTATGTTTTTTCACTTCCCGGTATTAACGTGCTTACCCGAAAAATTGCACTGGATAAAGGTGGCGTAATCTCCTGGGATGGCGACCCCTATAATGTCAACATCAGCATGAACGGCAGTTTCGAGAAGAAGATATCTCCCTCGGCTCTCATGGCAGCGGTTTCTTCCACCAGCAAGGATTACCCCGCCACCCGCATCATCAGCCAGTTGCAGATGAAAGGGAATTTATTTGCACCGGAAATCACCTTCGATTTACAAGCTCCGGATTTACAGGTTGCCGGTGGTTCGTCAAGCGATGTTTATTCGGTTATTCAGCGAATCCGTTCCGATAAGGACGAAACTATGCGTCAGGCAGTAGCATTGCTGCTTTTTGGTAATTTTATTCCGCCTTCTTTTGCTACCGGCAGCGGAACAGGCGGTTTAAGCGGCAGCGGTGTGGCAGGCAACAGTCTTTCCGGTGTGGCCAGCACAGTGGTAAATGATATTTTTTCGAAGCTGGGTATTCCTACACGAATTCAGGTCAATATTGATGATGTGCGCAGCGCAACAGGCACCAACACAAAGGTTTTTATCAACAGTGAATGGTTTCTTACCGATCGGCTCCGCCTTGATGTGAATTACGACCCTACCGTAGCTATGCTTGTCAGCAGCGTGGCACTTCCGCTTAATTTCAATTTGGAGTATATGACCCGCAACGAAAACTGGAGGGTAAAGGCATTCAGCCGAAGCAATAATTTGCTGCTACAACAAAACAACAGTACCATCACAAATGGGGTGAGCGGCAATACCCTCGGTGGGGGGCTTGTTTACCGCAGGGAATTCAATACGCTCAGGCCTGTCAAAAAGCAATAAATTTGAGATATGAAGCCGGGTGTATTTTTTTTGGAGAGTCTAAATATGGCCATGGATGCCCTAAGGAAAAACAAACTTCGTTCTGTGCTTTCCGTGCTTGGTATCACTATCGGTATTTACTGCATTATTGTGGTGTATGCGCTGGTTCACTCCATGGAAAAAAATATCAATGACAATTTTGCCTCATTCGGTACGGATGTGCTCTTTGTGCAGAAATGGCCCTGGGATGAGTTTGGAGGAAATTATCCCTGGTGGAAGTATTTAAGAAGACCCGAAACCAGTTTGGATGAAGCTCGGTTTCTGGAGGATAACCTCGATAAAAGCCTTGCTGTAGCCGTGGCATTTGCTTTTAGTTCTTCCGAAAAGGTAGAGTACAGAGGCATTTCATTAACGGAAACCAGTGTTAATTGTGTTTCTCATAGATACAACGAGGTGCAAAAAACCGATGTGGAAATAGGCCGATATTTTACGGAGGACGAAAGTGCGGCCGGAAGGCCTGTATGCATAATTGGTGCAAGCATTGCAAAAAATATTTTTAGCGGTACAGATCCGCTGGGTAAAGAAATTCGTGTTAAAAATCAGGTCTGCAGGGTAATCGGTGTTTTTCGCAGGGAAGGTCAAAGCATCATTGATGCCAGTGTCGACGAATGGGTTATGGTGCCGCTGAAACTGGGTATGTCAATGATGAATTACAAAGAAAATTCAGAAGGCACGCAAATACTGTTGAAAGCTGCGCAAGATGTTTCTCTCGATGATTTATCTTTCGAAACCGGACAGCTGATGAGGCGATACCGCAGAACAGGTCCCTATCAGGAAGCAACATTCTCCGTAAACAGAATGAGCATGATTACCAATGCAGTCAGCGATTTGTTCGGAACCATAAAGGTGATTGGTATTATTATCGGAGGCTTTTCCATGGTTGTTGGCTGTTTTGGTGTAGCCAATATTATGTTCGTTTCGGTAAAGGAAAGAACCCAGGAAATCGGCATTCAGAAGGCTCTTGGAGCTAAACGCGGATTTATACTGGCGCAGTTTTTAACAGAATCTGTAATCCTTTGCATCATTGGAGGTTTAATAGGATTGGTTATGGTATGGGGGACTCTTCAGTTGCTCAATTTTGTTTTGCAGCATCAGCTCGATAGTGGTTTTGTTTTGTATCTAATGCCGTACGATGTGTTTTTGGGTATCGGGGTTTCCGTGCTGGTGGGTCTTCTGGCGGGATTTCTGCCTGCCTTATCCGGTGCCCGGCTCAATCCGGTGGATGCCATCCGGTCAAAATAGATTTTTTCGTGGAAACTGCGTGTATTACCGCATTTGTAAATTTTATATATTTGTCGCATATTTATGGAAATTACAGGAAAAGTTTTTGAAGTTTTGCCCAAAGTAACGGGCACCAACAAGGCAGGTAATCCCTGGCAAAAGCAGGAGTTTATTCTTGAAGTGCAAAGTGGTCAGTACCCTAAAAAAGCCCTTATGGGAATTTGGGGTGAAAAAGTAGATCAGTTTCAAGTGCAGAAAGGGGAAGAGGTAACCGTGAGTTTCGATATAGATTGCCGCGAATACAATGGCCGCTGGTATAATGATATCCGGGCATGGAATTTAGTGAAAAAAAGGGGAGCCCCTGTGGCAGCTGGCACAACGGAATCGTCGGTAATAACTGAAGCACCTGCAGATGTAGACGATTTCATCATCAATCAGGATATTTCTGCCGGCTCTTCCATGGACGGAGATAACCTGCCTTTCTAACAAAGGATACTAATGCTGGTAACATTAAGACAATTGCAATACATCGTTGCAGTATCAGAGACCGGCAGTTTCAGTAAAGCCGCAGATCTGGTAGCTGCAGAACAAAGCACTGTCAGCCAGCAAATAAAGTTACTCGAAAACCGGCTGGGCGTGGCTATTTTCGAAAGAAAGAATCTACCTGTTAGACTAACCGCTGAAGGGGAAGGGATTGTTCTTCAGGCCAAAGAAATTATCGACAAGGTGGAAAATATGCTTCAGCCTTTCAAAACTAAACCCAACCGATTTGGTTGAGATTTTTTTAACCAAATTACTTGTTGATACTATGCTGGCTAATTAATGGCAAATCTTATTTATATGGAAATGCTGGTGAGTTTATTTTAAGTAAACAACGTATTAATCTATCATTAATTATTTAATCTAATTCTCTGCTTGATGAATTAGAGGTTTCATTTTACCTGTTATGATAATTGTCCAAAATATTCATTTATTTTTTGTATTATTGCATCCTCGTAAGTTATGAAAATACCTTTCATAAAACAGTCTCCTGCTGTTAAAAGAACACTGCTAATTTTTACCACTATATTTTTTTGTCAGTTAAACCATGCTGCCAAATGGTATGTGGATGTGGCCGGAAGTAATTCTTACAACGGTAAATCACCTGTCTTTGTATCAGGTAGTATAGGCCCATTGAGAACCTTAACTGCAGCTTATGATTCTGCATCTGCAGGAGATACCATTTTTGTGGGAAATGGATATTTTGGAGAGCATTTCACCATAAGTACCAAGGATATATACATTTCTGTAAAAAACACAGCACTAAAATCTTTTACCCTAGATGGTTCCGGTATTACAGCGGCTGTTATTGGGTCAACCGGAAGTGCTCTAACTGTTACCGATACCTTTGATATGATTGATGGTTACTTGTTTACAGGTTTAGGTTCTTCGGGTTTTAAGCTTGCTCCGGGCGCCAAGCAGTTAGGTGGCAGCTCGAATTCATTTGTTGAGGGTAAATACCAAATAGGCGTTTCGACCGGAACACCCGATGTTACATATCATTTTGGGCAATATGCTTCTCTGGATTATAGAAAGGTTAGATTAACATTTACCAAAACAGGTTCAGATACTGTTTACGTTTCCAATGAAATGAAATACGGTATTGCCCCTGTTTCCGGTTCCCTGCCCACCGGAATTCGCAACATTAGCAAGGTTCGCTATTTTGTTCTCTCTGCAAACAGCTTTGTTTCATCCAGTGATTTTTATTTAAGTCCCGGTTATGATTATCAAAACATAGATGATGAGGTTAAGGATTCTGCAAAATTGCGTCTGGTGATGCACAAGGGCACAGGAAACTGGATATTATTGGGCGGAAAAGGCAGTTCGAATAATTCGGGAGTTCTTTACAATATACTTGCTGCAGATACATTGGCTTATTTTACTTATGCCAATGACAGTTTGGGTCACAATATTTTAGGTTCTGATGAAGTTTTTGCCGTATTGAAAGATAAATACAGCGCCTGTTTAGGGACAACCGTAAATTTCATTGAGAATTCTTTGAGCCTGCGCTATTCAATTACCTCCTATTTCTGGGATTTTGGTGATCTAGCGGTTACAACGGATACATCTTCCTTGCAATACCCAAGCTACACATATTCCGACACAGGACTTTACAGTGTAAAATTAAAAGTAGTAAACAGTTTTGGTTATGAAGACTCAGCTACCACCACGGTAAGAATTAATGACTTGCCCAAAGTTAGCTTTGGTTATACAGAAGTCTGTAAAGGATTGTTAAGTAAATTCTCAGATTCATCTTCCGTGAATGCACCATCATCAATTGCATCCAGAGTCTGGTCTTATGGAGATGGTAATACAGGGACAGGATCTTTGGTGAATTATTCCTACGCGAATGCAGGTACCTACAATGTTAGACTCGTAGTTACAACCACTGATGGCTGCATAGATTCGGTTAACAAAACCGTTAATGTTTTTCCTAACCCGCTTGTGGATTTTCCCACACCATCAACCTGTGTAAATGACACTGCCAGTTTCCGCAGATTCAAAAACACCAATCCTCCGGACAATCAGGTAACTTATACTTGGTATGTAGATGGTGTTTTCCAAAAGACCGATACAATAATTAAGTACAAGTTCATAACGCCGGGAATCCATAATGCAAAAATGGTAGCAACCACCAGCAGCGGCTGTTCTGACAGCGTTACCAAGGGCTTCACGATCCAGTATTTACCTGTGCCCAATTTTACTCCGCCCTCGGTATGTGTTACAGACAGTGCCTATTTCCTGCGTTTCCGCAATACGCTTCCTGCAGAGGCCTTGTTAACATGGCGTTGGAAGGTTGACGGGGTAACCGTTAGTACGGATACTGCGTTTAAGTTCAAATTCAGCAGCTCCGGATCTCATAGTGTTCAGTTGAAAGGCACATCAATTCAGGGTTGTAAGGATAGTGTAACCAAAACCTTCACTGTGCATGGTTTGCCGGTACCTGCTTTTACTGCCAATGATATCTGCTTGTCAGATACTGCGCGTTTTAACCGCGTAGCAAATACCAATCCGCCCGACAATCAAATAAGTTGGTCATGGAAAGCGGATGGCATAAGCATTGCAGGTGACACTTTTGCAAAAACCAAGTTTACCACAATAGGATCTCATTCTGCAACCTTGTATGGCATCACAACCAATGGATGCCGCGATAGCATTACCAAAACATTCACTGTATTTGGTCTCCCGCTGCTGGGATTCGTTCTGGATCCTGCTATTGCTGGAAATACACAAACGCAGTGTCTTAAGAACAACAGGTTTATTTCTTTTCCAACCCTTGGTACAACCCAGTCTCAAACAATAGCTGCTGCCACTTGGAAGTGGGGCGATGGTAACACAGATCTGCTCAAAGACAGCGCACACTCTTATGCAGCAGTTGGAAATTACAAGGTAACGTTGATTGCAGTTACTGATAAAGGGTGTGTTGACAGTGTCAGCAATACTTACAGAGTCAGGGGTACGCTAAACCTGAACTTTGCCAAATCGGGAAATTGTGTCCCCGATAGTATAATTTTCTCAGACTCTGCTGTAACAGCCAGTTCCGCCATAGCCAGCCGCATGTGGAAAGTAAATGGAGCCAATGTCTCTACAAATTCGCCCGCTAAGTTGTTCCTCAACAGCCCTGGTCCCTTTACGGTGACATATCTAGTAACCACTGCTGAAGGCTGCACCGATTCGATAACAAAGAATTATACATTTACTTCATATCCCAACCTCACATTCAATTTAACCGGAAGTTCTCCTTTCTGCGTTGGAGACAGTCTTAGGGTTAGGGCAAACGGTGGTACCAATATCGTTTGGTTGAATGATAACGATACAAACAGAACCAAAGTATTTAAGTCGGCCATCAGGTATCGTGTAAGGGCTTACAATGGGCCACTTTGTTTTGTAGAGAACGACGACACAGTATTGGTTTATCCAAAAGTCAATGTAATAGCATATTCAGACACAACCATATTCCGCGGAGGTATTGCTACACTGCGTGCAACAGGCGCTGCAACATACAGCTGGAGCCCAGCGACAGCCCTAAATTCTACAACCGGATCAACGGTTAAATCATCAACATTGAAGACCAGAACTTATGTTGTTTCTGGCAGCAGTTCTGCAGGTTGTTTCGATAATGATACAGTTACAGTAACCGTTATTGATCCACCGTTTACCCGTATCCCAAATATTATCACACCAAATGGTGATGGAGATAATGATGTTTGGGATGTAAAAGAACTCAGTGATTTAGATCAATATGACCTGACCATAGTGGATTATTCCGGTAAGGTTGTATATGAAAGCAATAACTATCTGAATGACTGGAAAGCTGTAGACAAAAGCAATAACGATTTGCCAGACGGTATTTATTATTACCTGCTTCACCACAGAGGCAATCAGTCTGAATTAAAAGGTTTCATCCATGTAATACGATAATCCTGTGAAAATTACAAAATACTCCCTCATTCTGGCTTTTATGAGTATTGCCGGAAATGCCAATGCTCAAATGAGTTCGCGCATAGATCAGTTTTTTCTGGATCCTTCCTTGATTAATCCCGCTGCGATGTCCGCGCAAAAAACTGCTTCTGCTTCTCTCTTCTTCAACAAGATTTATTCTGCTGTGCAGGGTACACCCCAAAACATGCTTGCCAATATAGTTTTGCCATTGCCTAATGAGCGTACTTCATTTGGTGTTTTTTACCTCAATGAAAATGCGGGATTCAGCAGGTTACAGAATGCTTATGTTTCTTATGCATACAAGATACCATTTAATGATGAAAGCAATCTTAGCATGGGTGTATCGCTTGGTTTTATGAATCAAAGTTTTGATCCAAGCAAGGCTGTTTATATTCATGCAAATGATCCTGTGATTAACTCACTGATTTTTAGTCCTGCCGTTACCCGTGCAGATTTACGTGCCTCTGCATATTATACAAACAAAGGACTGATGTTAGGTATATCATCAAGCAGGTTGCCCAAACCCCGCTTTGATTACAGCTATTTTAACTACAAGGCAGAATACAACCTGCAGAATGTATCTAATGTTTTGTTGGGCTGCTCATTTGAAGTTAGTGAAAAAATGAAAATTCATCCAATGGCCAATGTAACCTTCTGGGACTTTAAAAATTACAGGGGGCAGATAAATATCAGTGCCAAATATGATGATAAATTTTGGTTTGGTTTTTCAGGGAATGACGCCTCTCAGTTTGGTGCCAATATGGGAGCAGACCTTGGCGGAGGCGCCCGATTTGGCTATGCGTTTATGTATCCTACAGGAAAATCAAGAGAAGTGCTTGGCAACGGGCATGAGTTCTTCTTTACCATAGGCCTGGGAAGAGGCTCAACTGCGCCGGTAGAAGAGTCTGCCACACCAGCTGAAAATTCAAATGCAAGGCGCAAAGTACAGATTACAGTTAGGGACCTACCAGGTTTTATAGAGGCAGGTCTGGGCATAGATACCTTAGGTATTACTGTTGCCAAGCTTGACAGTAATGCGAAAGCTGCTCCGGGTTTCTACCTTGTAACCGGCGTTAGTTCTGATGAGAATAAGGCCAATAAAATGATTAAAAACTTATACATGACGGATCAGTTCTCCTACAAGTATTTTGACAGGAAGAATAATAGCTATTATGTGTATGTAAAGTATTTCAAAACACGCAATGAAGCGGATCGCTTTCTGCTGAGTTCGGAAGTTGGTCTTTCACAGGCCTGGGTACGGGAGGTTAAATAACCACATTTCCGGCTCCCGAGAAATACATGCCTGCAAGGGCAGCGTCTCTCATATTTTGATTTTGTGCAAATAAACCGGCTATGGTTCCGGTAAGCTTGTCTCCGCTTCCTCCACGCGCAAGCCCGGAATTGCCAGTTCCATTGTAAAAAATTTTTCCATCTGGGCAGGCCAGAAAACTGTAGGTATCCTTTGCCAGAATGTAAATGTCCAGTTCATTCGATTTTTCTGAAGCTAGCAGTTCTTTATCCCTGCCATTTTTTGTGGGCCCAAAAAGCCTTTTAAATTCAGCAGGATGGGGTGTAATTAGACTGTTTTCGGGCAATCTGGCAAGCATCCCGGTATTTTCTGACAAAATGTTTAATGCGTCAGCATCTAAAATTAACGGTATCTGAAACATGTCTAGCAAATCACCCAGAAAATCAGTTGTAGCTAAATTTTTCCCCAATCCAGGACCAATAGCCACCGAACTAAATTTTTCGGCATTAATTTTAGGAAGTGAACTTTTATCCAGCAAACCCGGGATATGCATGATACCGGGTTGTGCAGCCAGGTAGGTAATACAACTGTCAGGTGAAAGTACACTTGTCAGGCCGCTGCCGGCTTCATAGCAAGCTCTCGCAGCCATGCTTATGGCACCATGCATTCCTGTGTTGCCTCCGATGAGTAATGTGTGTCCAAAAGTTCCTTTATGGCTGTGGCGTGGTCTTTTTGGCAATATATTTTTCATTTGCTCAGATATGGCTGAACCACTATCCAGATATAAGCGATTCGTATTTGTCATTTTTGTTGAAATGCCACAATCAACAACATCAAAATCAATTTTATTTTCGGGGTATAGCAAGGCTGGCTTAGGAGACTGAATGGTTAGTACTTTTTCCGACTTGATAAATGGCATATTCTCATCGCAGGATTCACCCAGTAAACCACTCGGCATGTCTATTGAAATAATCTTGTAGGCTGAATCATTGATTTTATTGACCAGAGATTCCCATTCATTTTGCAATGGTCGTGTAAGTCCGGTCCCGAAAAGTGCATCAATAACCCATGTATTTTCCCTTAAACTAAATAACTCAACGGAATTCACAACCTGTACATTCATATCCTTTTGTTGTGCATATAAATCCATCCGAAAGGAGAGTGCGGGCGAAGGTTTTTTCCCTAATAAAATAATTAAGGTTCCTATAGAATAGCCTCTGGCTGTAAGCATTGATGAGAGACATAGCCCGTCAGCCCCGTTATCGCCTGGGCCACAAAGGATGGAAATATTTGATTTTTCAGGAATCATTGTCTGTAGCTGCTGAAAAATGCGAAATACAGCCCTGTCCATCAGATCGTGTGGGTGCATCTTTTCCTTTTTCAAGGTTCGTGTATCACACGCCTTGTTATCCGCAAAGGTTAAAATTTTCAGCCCCGGGTCCATACGATTAGGCTTTTCGAAACTACCTCAATCTCTGCTGTTTTTTCTATGATGGCCGCTGCTTCGCCGTCTAGGTGCAATGGTCTTTTCCCCTCAAACTCCATAGTAAATTTGCTGCCGGAAATGCGGTAAACATGAGAACTTTTATGAATGCTCCCGGATGCCAGTCTGAATCCGATTACCGGTATTTTGGCCGGGTTTGCTTTGCGAAAAATTACAGCAGAAATAGCACCATCATCATCTCTTGCAGCTGGATCAACCCTGAAATTATTGCCCCACTGACTGCCGTTGCAAAAATCCACCATCCAGGCTTTCCCTTCCCATTGGCCATGTTCATTGGTAACACGGGTATTGAAAGCGTCCATTTTCAGATTTTTAAATACGGTTTTCATATAACCTTTCAAGCCTCTGTGCTCCTCGCGTTTAAATTCATGGCTGATTTTAGCGGTATAACCTACACCGGCAATATTTAAAAAATGAAATCCGTTAAATAACGCCGTATCCCTTAGTGAAACAATCGGGCTTTCGGCAACCTTAATTGCTTCTTCCCATTGCATAGAAATGCGGTGGTGTCTTGCATATCCGTTACCGGAGCCAAGGGGGATTATTCCCATGGCAGTTTCTGTACCTGTTAACTGGCTGCTAACCAGATTCAGTGTGCCATCACCGCCGCAGGCAAATATTGCACGGTAATTTTTTTGAGCCAATTCTGCTGTCAGTGCAATCAGTTCTTCAGGCGATTTTGTTTCATACAGAGAGTAGCTGTTCATGGATCTAACGGCCTTGGCCATTTCGCGTCCTTTTTTGCGAGCAGAAGCATTACCAGACGCCGGATTGATTAGGAATGCTATCTTTTTATCTGCATTTCCCATCAGTTTTTAAATACATATTGAAGAATATTGGCTCCCATTTGAAGCGCTTTTTGCCTCATGGTTTCGGGGTCGTTGTGCACTTCAGCATCCTCCCATCCGTTACCCAAATCGCATTCATAATCGTAAAAACAAACGAGACGCCCATTGTGGATAAGGCCAAAGCCCTGTGGTGCTTTACCGTCATGCTGATGAATTTTAGGCAATCCCTGTGCAAACACAAACGGTGTTGTATAAATGGAATGTTGGTGGGGTAATTCTTTAAAATCCAGTTCGGGAAATACTTTTTTAATTTGGGACCTCACAAATTTATCCATGCCATAATTATCGCAGATATGTAAAAAACCTCCGCTTACCAGGTATTTTCTCAGGTTTTGAGCGTCTTCATCGCTGAATACTACGTTGCCGTGCCCTGTCATGAATATGTATGGGTGATTAAACAAATCAGGTCCGCCAATATCCACAATGCTCTCGTTGGGGTCAATACTCATACCTAGGCGGCTGTTGCAAAATTTGGCCAGATTTCCCAAAGCTGTTTTCGAACTGTACCAATCGCCGCCACCATTATATTTTAGTCTGCCTAGTTTAACCGAATAACTGGCATTTGGCTGCTTCAATGCTGAAATCATCAGGAGAAAAGAAGCAAGCAATACCCCAATAAAAATGCGGCCCTCGTATTTTGCCATAATTTTAAGAGTAAAGATACAACAGAAACGCTAAACCCGCCACTATCCTGTAGTATCCAAACCAGACAAAGCCTTTGGTTTTAACAAGACTGATAAAAAAACGAATGGCGATGAGGGCTGTAATAAAACTAAATACATTACCCAATCCAATGTCCTGCAGTTGAGAAGCAGACAGCTTATCCCAGTTTTTCAACAGTTTGTAAAATCCAGCTGCCGTAAGTGTGGGCACGGCTAAAAAAAAGCTGAATTCTGTTGCAGCAACCCTGCTGAGTTTACATCCTAATGCTCCCGCGATACTGGCGGCACTTCGGCTTACTCCCGGAACCATTGAGAAACTCTGCACCAGACCGATTTTAAATGCATCTTTATAGGTTATCTGATCTATGTTCTTCACTCCTCCGGGCAATAGTTTTTCCATAAACAAAAGGAATATGCCAATCAGAATTAGTGTAAAACCAACAATCGCCGGTGTTTGCAGCAAGGTTTCCAGGGAATCATCAAACATCAGTCCGAGCACAGCGGCGGGAATAAACCCGGCAAATAATTTCAGATGGAAAGTGTAATCCTTGAAAGCAAAGAATCTTTTTGGATAGGCTGCAATAACGGCCAAAATTGCACCAAATTGAACGGTTATGATGTATGTATCAATTTTTGAAGCGTCCAGTTTTAAAATCTCACCTGCCATCATCAGGTGCCCAGTGCTGCTTACCGGCAAATACTCAGTAATTCCCTCAATGATTGACAGAACAAGGTTTTCAACCCAGGTCATCCACCTTAATTTGTTTTACCCTTATAAAAGATAGAAACTATTCCCAGGGCAAAACCCAACATTACCAAAATGGGGGCTGTGGTAATTTTTGCACTGCTGTAGATATCAGTGGTGCCACTCATAAGGGCGAAGCCGGCTACAAGAATCAGAAGTGAAGCACCTAGCAATAAATAATTGATTATTCCAAAAACCATTTGCGAAGAATTGCCTGTATTTATCTTTTTTACAACAGGATCAGTATTTTGTTTGTTGCTCATCAGTATAGATTTTCAATTTTAGTGCGAAGATACTTACGGGTGCTGAACCAAGCACTACCTGCTGCAATTAAAATTCCGCACAGCAGGGTGCCGGTTAGGCAAAATGCTGCATCCAGCGGTTTTATAAAGCTGGCAAATTCAATAATTGATCCAAATCCGCTCCAGATATAGTGGATTCCTCTGAGTGCTCCAAAAAGCATTAGAAGGGAAATGGGAAATGCTATGAAGACGTAAACGATAAATTTACCGATAATCGGCCTGATGATGAAACCATGCGTAGCGCCCACCAGCTGCATGCTTTTGATGATAAAACGGTTGGCAAAGATGTTCAGACGTGTGGAATTGTGAATGAGTCCTATGGCGATAACTACGAAGATCAGTGTTAATCCCAGTAAGGTCAAATGCATTTTGGCCATATTGCTATTTACCGATTCCACAAGATTTTTTTGGTACACCACACTCTCCACAATTTGTAATTTTTGCAGCCTGGCTGACACTGATTCTAGTTGCGCTGCAGAAGCAAATTCCGCTTTGAAGTAGAGCTCCAGACTAAGAGGCAGGGCATTTAGCTCCAAGTATTGCATAAATGCACTATCGTTACTTGCTGCCATTTCCTTCATGCCTTCTTCACGACTGATAAAACGGGAGGATTTATACCACTTTTCTTTTTTGAGATCATTTTCAAGTGTTTTTACCTGAGCTTCTGTGCAGGAATCCTTGAAATAAATATCCAGGCTGCTGCTTTCCACAAGACTTTTGCTTAGCCCCTTAAAACCAAGGTGGGTAAGGGAAAGTAATCCCAGCATAAACATCACCAGTGCAAGGCTGCTGATTCCCGGAACAGCACTAGGCCTGCGTCTTTTGGTTTTAACCTCTGCTTCTTCCGTCATGCAGTGCGAATTTCTACAAATGGTATTAAATGTCAATTGCCAAGTTATCCGCAATTGTGTATAGCTGCCATTCCGCTATTTTTGCCTTATGGAAAAAGCAACGGCAATCTCCGTTAAGAAACGTCTTGTTCAGGTTGGACACTGGGAAGGTGTCAGTTATTTGCTGCTACTCGGTTTAGCTATGCCTCTTAAATATGTTTATCAGTGCCCAATGGCTGTAACTCTCTTTGGCTCATTGCACGGATTTCTGTTTATCTGGTTTTGTATTATTTTACTTTGGATGGAGATTAAAAAAGAGATAAGCCTGACACAAGGGGGCATGGCTGTTTTGCTTGCGCTGCTGCCATTTGGTACATTCTACCTTGAGCGATATGTATTTCGTCAATAATTTGATTATTTAAGATAAATATCGTATATTCGTTTTTCTCATGGATGGTGTAAATATCAAGCAGATATTACTCGAAAATATTATTTTTATTGATATTGAGACAGTATCGGCCCACAAAAGCTTTGATGATTTAAGTCCGGAGTGGCAGGACCTATGGAAGCGCAAGGCCAAAAACCTGGTAAAAGAGCAGCAGACTGAAGTTGAAATTTATGATCAGGCCAGTATTTATGCAGAATTTGGGAAAATTATTTGTATTGGTATAGGTTTTCTCAGAAGAGGCAAAGATGGTTTGCAGTTTCGTGTAAAGTCGTATTGCCATGATGATGAAAAAATACTGCTTCAGGAATTTGCCAATTTGTTGAACCGAAGTTTTAATGGCGCCCATTATTTATTATGTGCTCACAATGGTAAAGAATTTGATTTCCCATACCTGGCCAGAAGAATGATGGTAAATGGGATTGATCTTCCCAAACTGCTTGACATTCAGGGTAAAAAACCATGGGATGTGCCCCATTTAGATACATTGGAACTATGGAAGTTTGGTGACCGCAAAAGTTTTACATCCCTTAATTTGTTGGCACATTTATTTAATATTCCCACACCCAAGGATGATATTGATGGTTCAATGGTGGGTAGTGTTTACTGGCAGGAAAATGATATTGACAGAATTGCGCGCTATTGTTGTAAGGATGTAATTACTCTGGCCAGGGTTTTCCTGAAATTCAGGGGGGAGAAAAATATTGCTGATGAAGACTTGGTTTATGCCTGATTAGCAGTTGTTTCCCTTAATTATTGCGGCCTGAGGCAACCAAACGGGTATTGTTATTGTCATGGTTTTAGCGAATAAGCCTGAAAACGCGGTGCTTAAACGTTATCTTTGCCACAACTTGCCTATGCGCCTGCTCGTTTTGCTTATGGTTCTGTTTGCCGGATTTACCGGTGTAAAGGCTGCCGAGCCTACAATGCCCTCAAGCAACCTGCAGATCGGAGGGTTAACTTGTATTGCTGTTAATCTCTCTTTTACAAAGGGAGATGGTAGTTGGCGTATAGTGTTAATGAAACAGGGCAGTTCCGTTGATGCAGTGCCTGCAGATGGGACCAAATACACGGCATTTTCTGCTTTTGGTGCCGGTTCTCAGATTGGTAAGGGCAATTATGTAGTTTATGATAATATTGGAAACACCGTTACCATAACTGGTTTGCTGCCCGGAAATACCTACCATTTTACTGTTTTTGAACACGACGGAATAGATCCTGATTATCTGATATCGAAATCGGCCAGCCTGTCATTTACCACGCACTCCCTGAAGCTGGATTTTAGTTTCAGCAGAACAGACAGTTGTGAGAAAACCAATAAGGTTGCTTTCAACAACAAATCGCAAGCCAGCTTTGGGTGGATTACCTATACCTGGCTATACCGTGATGGCAATAAGGATACAGGGGTAAACACAACCTATACCTACAATGCCAGTGGTAACTATGCCGTGCAGCTGATTGCATCGCCGTCAATGGGTTGCAATAACAGTTATACCGGTCCAACAAGCGTGTTTATTGTACCTAGGCCTAAAAGCACACCGACCGTTAGAAATTGGGACACAGCCCAGTGTTTAAATGGCAATCATTTTTATTTTGAAGATAAAACAACCATTTCGCCTATCCCACGCTGCGGTAAACGGGTTATGTGGTATCTGGGCGGAGCCGATAGTACAACGTTTCCTAATCCTGACAGGTATTTTACCAGTGCCGGGAAATTCAAGATATTTTTCAGAAGTGAAACCACATACGGACTGGATGGGAAGGTTTTTAATACTGGATGTACAGACACCGCTTCCATTTTTGTGCGTGTCATTGCCAATCCGAGCAGCGGACTTAAAATCAATGATCCTATTCAGTGTCTGAAGAACAATAATTTTGCGTTTCAGAATTCCACCGGTAACCTGGTATACTATCGCTGGTATTTTGGCGACGGAGATTCATCAACCTTTCAGAATGCAATCCATTCGTATGCTGATACCGGTATTTACAGGGTAATTCACAGTGCCAGAAGCAAAGAGGGTTGTTCCAGCAGAGATACGATTTACGTGCATGTGAGGGCCAATATTTCAGCCACATTCACCGGACTCCCCAGCTTTGCGTGTGAAAATTCACCGTCCATGACCCTTGCACCCGGAACTCCTGGTGGCCTTTTTTCAGGCGGTCCGGTTTCCGGAAATACATTCATATGCTCACCTCCCGGCAATTATACCATTAAGTACACCATACCCGATGCCGATTGCCCCGATTCTACCACGGCCGCAATTAAAATTCATCCATTGCCCAGATTTAATTTAGGGCGCGATACCAACCTTTGCAATGGCAGCAGCCTTACGCTTAATGTAACTGCACCCGGAACTGTTTCCTGGAATACAGGTCAGTCCGGTAACGCCATTACCGTAAGTTCAGGTGGAGTGTTTAGGGCCAGTGCTGATGATATGGGTTGTATTTGGATAGACTCACTTAAGATTTTTTTGGGTGATGCTCCTATCGTGGTTTTGCCTACAGATACATTGTTGTGTCGCGGTGGTATGATGAAGCTTACCGCAACTTGGCCCCAAAGCCACTATCGTTGGAGCACCGGACAAACCGATTCGGTAATCTATGTTACCAAGGGTGGAAATTATAGCGTGACTGTAACCAACCCCTGCGGTGTTGCAACAGATGCGGTAACTGTACGTTATCAGGAAGAATTGTGCGATTTATTCATTCCTACCGCGTTTACCCCAAATAACGATGATAAAAACAACGATTTCCAAATATTTGTGAGGGGCGGTAAACCTATATTGATGCTGATTTACAACCATTGGGGTGGAAAAGTTTTTGACAGCCGAGAAAAGGGCATTTACAAGTGGAATGGGAAAATAGCTGAACAGGACTGTATGGAAGGCATCTATCAATATGTATTCCAGTACGAAATGCCAGCAGGCAACCGTGTGCGCCGCAATTCAATCAAAGGCAGTGTTCTATTGATGCGTTGATTTTTTCGGGCAAAAAGTGTCAGTAAATTGAGGATTATCAGCAGGCGTTGTGTACTAAATTTGAGGGCACATGCAAGCCGCTACCTTAGAACAGGCCAAACAACTGGGCCTTCTTGAAGAAGAATTTCACCACATCTGCAGCATTCTGGGTCGCGAACCCAATTTTACAGAACTGAGTGTTTACTCGGTAATGTGGAGTGAACACTGTAGTTATAAGAACTCCATAGTTTGGCTGAAAACCCTGCCAAGGGAAGGCAGTAAGATGCTTGCCGAAGCCGGTGAGGAAAACGCCGGACTGGTGGATATCGGCGACGGACTTGCATGCTGCTTTAAAATTGAGAGCCACAACCATCCCAGTGCCATTGAGCCCTATCAGGGTGCGGCTACGGGTGTGGGTGGTATCAACCGTGATATATTTTCAATGGGTGCAAGACCTATTGCACAGCTGAACAGTCTGCGTTTTGGTAACCTGCAGACCGATCGCACGAAATGGCTGATGAAAGGTGTCGTAAAAGGAATCGGCGATTATGGCAATGCCTTTGGTATTCCCACCGTAGGAGGCGAAGTGTATTTTGATGACTGCTACGAACAGAACAACCTGGTAAACGCCATGAGTGTGGGAATTGTACCCGTAGGCAAAAGTATTTCTGCTGCAGCCGGTCCTCCCGGTAACCCGGTTTATATCTTCGGTTCTGCTACAGGAAAGGACGGAATACACGGTGCCGCTTTTGCCAGCAAGGATATGAGCGAAGACAGCATTCAGGATTTGCCCAGTGTGCAGGTAGGTGATCCCTTCTGGGAAAAACTAATTCTGGAAGCCACCATGGAACTGATTGAGACCAGGGCCGTCGTTGGTATGCAGGACATGGGCGCCGCAGGTATAACCTGCTCCACCAGCGAGATGAGCGCCAAAAGCGGCGTGGGAATGGACGTGTGGCTGGATAAGGTGCCCATGCGCCAGTCTGACATGAAAGGCTGGGAACTGCTGCTCAGCGAAAGCCAAGAGCGTATGCTGGTAGTGGTGGAAAAAGGTAAGGAGCATCTGGCAGAAGAAGTTTTCAGGAAATGGGAAATTACCTACGCCCATATTGGTCAAGTAACCGATACAGGACGCGTTCGCTACTATATGAATGGCAATCTGGAAGGGGATATCCTTGCCGAAAGCCTGGTGCTGGGCGGTGGAGCACCCGTGTATAAAAGAGAGTGGACAATCCCCGCGTATTTTGCGGAGATTGAGAAGTTTGATATTGCTTCAATCGCAGACATATCAACGGATGAAGCCAAAGCAGCAGCAATGCAACTTTGTGCCGAACCAAACATCGCCAGCAAGCGATGGGTGTATGAACAATATGACAGCATGGTGGGTACCGTGAACCAAAGTACCAACAAGCCCAGCGATGCTTCGGTGGTTATGGTGAAAGGCACCAATAAAAGCCTGGCACTCACCGTAGACTGCAACAGCCGTTACATCTTTGCCGATCCCGATAAAGGAACACAAATTGCCGTGGCTGAAGCATCGCGAAATATCAGGGTTACCGGTGGTGTGCCCACCGGAGTTACCAACTGTCTGAATTTTGGGAACCCCTACAACAAAGAAGTTTATTATCAGTTTAAACACGCCATCGACGGCATGGGCAAGGCTTGTCGCAAGTTTGATACACCCGTAACCGGCGGAAACGTGAGTTTTTACAACCAAAGTACCAACGGCAATGCGGTGTATCCCACGCCAACCATTGGTATGGTGGGTATTATTGAAAAGCCTGAGCACCATATGACCCTGGATTTCAAGCAGGTAGGCGACCTGATTTATTTGGTTGGCGAAGCCAAAAACGATCTGGGCAGCAGCCAGTATCTAGCCAAACTCAAAGGCGTAGAATACAGTCCCTGTCCGCAATTTAACCTGGATGAAGAATACGCGGTACAAATGGCCGTGTACGATACCATTACCGCAGGCCTGCTAAGCAGCACCCACGATATAAGCGAAGGAGGCTTATTTGTTGCCTGCCTTGAAAGTGCCATGGCCGGTGGAACGGGTTTTGACATTTGCACCTTAACAGGAATTAGAAACGACGCCTGGTTGTTTGGCGAAAGCCAGAGCCGCGTGATGGTGAGTATTTCGCCAGATAACAAGAATGCTTTTGAATCTACCATGCAACTGGCAGGTGTGAAAGCCATGCATATCGGAACCGTATCAGCTGATGGTATAGCAGTAAACGGGCAAAGCTGGGGTGAGGTGCAGGATTTTGCCAAACCCTATAATACTGTGATTGCAGATGCTATAGGGTAAAATTCTTATATTTTGCTGTTAACAAACTTTGCACCGTGAATCCCTTACCTTCCATTTCATTCTGGGAACAACAATGGCTTAAAAATACCGATATACTGGTCATTGGTTCAGGCATTGTCGGGCTGCAAAGTGCGCGCTGTATGAGACTGCAATGGCCACACCGTGAAGTATGGGTGATGGACCGCGCTCCGGTAAGCCTAGGTGCCAGTACGCGCAATGCGGGCTTTGCCTGTTTTGGCAGTATGGGCGAAATTCTGGATGATATTGAGCGAACCGACGAACAAACTGCCTTTGCACTCTACGAAAAACGTTTCCATGGGCTCAAGCAACTACTCGCCGATTACGGTGAAACTACCATCGGATATGAAAAAACCGGCGGTTACGAGGTTTTTAAGCCTGAAGCTACAACAGAATATGATTATCTTGCCGCCAATATTGATAGGGTAAACACAACCCTGAAAGATATTGCCGGAGAAAATCCTTTTCAACCCAAAAACACAGCCAAACTGGGCATGAAAGTGCTGGAAAACGGCATTTTTACCCCGCTGGAAGGCATGGTGCAAACGCATTTGCTGTACAAGAAAGTATATGATGCCGCCGTGGCAATCGGGGTAAGGGTTTTGGGCGGACTCACCGCACTGCCGCCCGAAAAGCTGGACAGCGGAAAATGGCGCGTTAGAACCCATGAGGGATACACGTTTGATGCACAAATACTGGTGGTTTGCACCAACGGCTATGCCGCGCAACTGCTGCCCGAACTGGAGATTTTGCCCGCACGCGGACAAGTGCTCGTTACCTCCGCAATTCCCGGCTTGGCCTGGCGCGGCCTCATACACGCCGATAAAGGCTATATTTATTTCAGAAGCCTCGGAACCCGCATACTCATTGGTGGCGGCCGCAACATGGACTTTGAAGGTGAAACTACACCCGAACTAAACACCACCGAAGCCATTACGCAGTATTTAATGAATTACTTGCAGGAAGTGGTGGTGCACGGCGAAAAATTTGAAATTACCCATCAGTGGGCAGGAACCATGGGTATGCACCAAAACCGCACACCCATTGTGCAGCGTTTGGATGCCGGGCTGTATGCTTGTGTGCGTTTGGGCGGGATGGGTGTAGCACTCAGTGCACTTGTAAGCCGTGAACTAGCTCAATTGGTAAAAGAAACCCGATAAATCCATTGCGGCACTTTTTTTGATAACTTTGAAGTATGCGTCAATTGCTGATTTTGTTTTTTGCCATGGCAGGTTCCCTGCAAGCCCAGACTGCGGGCGAGGTAGAGGTAGAAATCAGCCGTGGCGATACCCTGCAGATAGGCAAGGCTAATACCGAGGTGTTTGAGCATCTGGATATGTACCGTAAAACCCGCTGGGCAGGGAATGAGCCGGCCTATGACACTGCTACTGGCAATGGTTTTTTTCAGTCATTTTTCGCTACGGGCGATTTTGATGTGACCGAGCTTCCAAAAGCTTATGCAGGCCGCAGGTTGGTGGTGCTGGGTGTGGAAGTGCTCAGCAATAAAAAAACCGGTCAGCCCATGAATATTATGTATCTGCAGGACGAAAAACCCAACACAGTCATATGGGCTGATTTTGACAAGGCCTTTGGAAGCGGTGAGCTGAAGTTGACCGATTGATTTTCTTCAAAAGATTTGGAGAATTTCCCCTTTTTTCGTATATTTATTTCTAATGGACAATTACGACATTTCGACCCTGATGGGTACTTACGCAAAACTCGCCGAACTGCATGAGGGAAATCCCTTTAAGGTGAAAGCGCTTTCGGCGGCGGCTTTTAATATCAAAAAGTTTAAAGACCCCTTACTGGACATGAGCGATCAAGCCCTTGCGGGCCTCCCCGGTATAGGCAAAAGCGTGTTGTCTGCTATTAAAAACCTGCTGCAAACCGGCACTTTTCCCGAACTGGAACAACTTATTGCCAAAACCCCGCCGGGTGTGCTGGAAATGTTGAAAGTGAAACGGCTGGGACCCAAGAAAGTTGGGGTGATCTGGCGCAAAATGGGCATAGAAACCATCGAAGATCTGCTGGACGCCTGCCGCGAAAACCGTTTGGTGGAATTTCCCGGTTTCGGACTCAAAACCCAGCACGAAATTCAGCAGGCCATA
>Ga0194116_10002003_pt1 | contig 27278 bp, 31 predicted proteins | sample TA2MahsurfametaG_4_FD_148617 | JGI IMG/M metagenome (GOLD analysis project Ga0194116, IMG submission 148617) | Freshwater microbial communities from Lake Tanganyika, Tanzania - TA2015008 Mahale S9 surface | ecosystem: Environmental > Aquatic > Freshwater > Lake | place: Tanzania: Lake...
ACCTGCAGCGAACACTATCTTGCGCTCGCCGGCAAAACGGTAGTGTTCAAAGTATTGACCGGTGGTGCCCATGACTCTGAAGCCGCGGTGCGAGTCGCCGAGCGAGATCGGAATGGTCCATTCGACATCAGGATGGCGAGCAATTTTTTGATAGCTCTGCCAGCTGACGTTGGCGGTTGCGTCACCGACCCGAAAGACCGAATACAGCAGGAGATTGAGCTGCCCCGAGCGCGCGCCGACGATCAGGTCGACACCCGAGACGGTATTGGCGAAACCCTCGCGGGCCGCCGTGCGCATTTTCTCGACACCGAGCAGCAGCGCGACACTGATGGCGATGGCGCTGATCGTGAGCAGCGCAGTGCTACGTCGGTTGCGCAGCGAGCGCAGGGCAAGCAGCAGGGTTTTCATGCGGCCTGTCCCGGGTGTGTGCTCGCTCGCCCCGCACGGTTCAGATCACCCAAAGAAACCACCCGATCGAAAAGGTGGCCGAGCGAGGTGTCGTGACTGACGAACAGCAGCGTCGAGCCTTGAGTTCGGCACTCGCTCATCAGCAGTTGCAGAAAATCTTCGCGCGCATCGTGATCGAGCGACGAGGTGGGCTCATCGGCAACAATGATTTCGGGTTTGCCGAGCAGGGCGCGCGCCGCTGCGACTCGTTGTTGTTGCCCGATGGAAAGCTCGGTGACCGGACGACCGAGCAGGTCGCTGGCACCTAACCCCAGGGCCGCAAGCAAGCGTCGCCCCTCGGCGTGCAAATTGCCGCCCACGCGGGCTGCGCGAGCAGGTGAAAAATCGGCGGGTAACAGGACGTTTTCGAGCACGCTCAGATAGGGGATAAGGTTGAACATCTGGAAGATGAAACCCAAATGCTCGCCGCGGAAACGATCGCGCGCGCTGGCCGAGAGCGCACTGATCTCGGTGCCGAGCAGGCTGACCTCGCCACGGGCTGGTGTGAGGACACCGCCCAGGAGTCCGAGCAGTGTGCTCTTGCCGCTGCCGCTGGGGCCGCGCAGGAACACGCGCTCGCCGCGAGCAACGCTGAATTGCTCGATGTCGATGACCGGTGCTTTGCCCGGCCAGGCGAACAGCAGCTTGCTGGCTCGAATGGCCGGCGCGGGGGGCGAGTCAGTCACGCCTCTACTTTACACGCCTTTACTTCAAGGGAACCCGCAGTTCCCCGCCCTGCAGCGTTTGCTGGCGCTGTACCTGCGGGGTAATCAAATTGACCTCGGCGCGTTCGACTTCTTTGAGCTTGCGCAGCGCCCAGATCTCGACCCAGATGAGCGCCGCAGGATTGCTGCAGCGGAAGTTGTAGCGAGGTCGATAGTCCGCATGCCCGGTGCCGAGCTTTGGCGCGGAGAAGTCAGCGGACTGCAGACGACAGCCTGCGTTATTCGGCACCGCAAGCATCTCGCGACCGCCCGCGAGCCATGCGTGGGTGTCAGTCACCAGCTTGCGCTCAGCGTCGTTGCGCGGTGAGCGCTCGAAGCCCAGCACGTTGATGGCGGGCGCATCGAGCTCCAGCGACAGGGTCTCGCCATCGAGAGCGATGTTGAAAGTCACTGCGCCGTGCTCGTGTTTGCCATGTTCGTGCCCGAGGGTATCGTCTTCGTCTGCAAACCCCCGTGAAACCGCGAATAACAGGGAAAACATGGCGACCAAGAACGCCACCCAAGCCGGGTTTGGCAGCCGTGTTACGGATGCGACGCTGGATTTCGATCGAGTTCCGCGATGGACGCGATTGGCGGTGGTCATGGCGAGTGTCCTCGAGCGTGGATCGTGGGAGTTGCCGTTCAGAACTTCAGTTGCAGGCTGAGTGAGACATGTCTTGCCGCCAAAGGTGCCACATCTTTGAGCGGCGAGGTATGACGACGCATTTCTTCGTCGAGCAAATTGACGCCGCGCAGAACCCAAAGGATATCGGTTCCGGCAGTGGGCAGGCGATAGGCCACTTCCGCATTGACAGCCGTGAAGCCAGCCGTGGGGGTTTCGCCGGCGGCGACGTCGGACTGCGAGTCATGCCAGATGGCTTCCAGCCCCACGCGCAGGGGTCCACGGGTCAAGGCGGTTTCCACACCCAAGCGACGCGGAGGAATCTGCGGCAGGGGCTTGCCCGCATCGTCGCGCGCTCTCACGTAATCACCAAAAATACGGATGCCGAGATCGCCCGCAGCGAGGCTTGCGATTCGATCGTGGCTCCAGTCGAACTCCGCCCCCGTGAATTGCGCGCCGATTCCAGCGAACTCGACGACGGGCAAATCATCTTCGATTTCGCCCTTGGGCAGGGCGGCAATGAATTGATCATAGTCGGCGATGAAGACCCCGACGCTGCCATGCCAGCCGGAACTGTCGCGGCGACGCAGCGCAAGGTCTGCGGTCAGACCGCGCTCGGTGTCGAGCTTGGCATTACCGATCTCGAAGCGCTGCAGGGCGAGGTGAGGACCGAAGGCATAGAGTTCGGTGGCCGTCGGATGACGCTCAGTCGAGGTGAGTTGCAGCGATGTGACCCAATGATCTGCGAAGTCCCACAACAGTCCGACAGAACCGCTGCGTGAGTCGTCGGTATAATCTTTGGGCAAGGCACCGCTGGCGAGCGGGGCCAGCCTTGCGACTTCGATATTCTGGCGCTCCGCACGCAGACCCGCCTCGAGTGCCAGCGAGCCTTGCGCCGAGTCCATCAAAGAAAACGCGCCGAAGAGGAATGCCCCGAGATTTTGGGTGATCGATGTCGGCAGGAATGCTTCGTCACCCACGGCGTCAAAATCGATTTTGCGCCACTGCATGCCGATGATCCAACGCCCCTCGCGCTCGGCGCTCAGACGCAGCTCGCTGCCGGTTTGCGCGTAGCGCGTACCGACCTCCTCGCCTTCGAGTTCCGTGTGCCCGTAATCATTGCTTGCTGCGCGAAAGCGGATCAGATCGACCAAGCTGTCGAGGCGCCACTCGCCGGCGATGTCCATCCGCTGCTGTTCCAGTGCGAGTCGCACATCTTCGCCTGGCAAACCATAGTCGCTGCGCAGTTCGCTCACGGAGAGCGCGAGCGCGAAGCGATCGCCGGTCCAGCCGAGACCAGCGCTTGCCCCGCGGGCGCCACCCGAGGAGTTTTCAAGCCGGCCTGCCGGCGTGTTCAAGTCATCGGCGCGGAAGTGATGCAGGTCGCCGTTGAATTGCAGGTGCTCGCCCCCCTGCCCGCTGACGCGGGCTGCAACGCCGCGTTCGTTCGCCGCAGTATCGGCGCGTGCCTGCACCTCGCCCATCAGCGCAGCGGCAGGGCGCAACAGCGAGAGCCGAGGCGTAATCACATTGACGGCGCCGGCCGCTGCCGCTGAACCGAACAGCAAGGCTGCAGGACCGCGGACGATTTCGATGCGCTCGGCGAGCAGCGGTTCGAGGGTGACTGCGTGATCATCGGAGAGGGCCGCCGCGTCAAAGGTGTCGGCACCGTCCGCGAAGGTCTGCACGCGCAGACCGCCTTGCCCGCGGATGATGGGGCGACTCGCAATCGGTCCGAAGGACGATGCGGAAATGCCCGGTTGCTCGGCGAGGGTTTCGCCCAGACTGTTTTTGAGCGCAGCGACAAGCTCGTCACCACCGATGACCGAGGCAGGCTGTGCCGTCGAGAACGCGTCGCGGCGTAGCGGGGTGGCCGTGATCACGACTTCCTCCAAAACCTCGGCCGCGGGCACGGCGTTGATCGCGGTTGAGGCTTTGAGCGGGGGTGTCGATTGCGCTGCCGAATGCGTGCCGAATGTACCCAGCAAGCCGGCGAGCGTGAGGATTGCCGGGTTTCTCATGGTGGGGGATAGGAATTTGCGCACGACTGAAGCCCTCTCAAAGTGACCGAATCAAATAATGAAACTTTATAACATAATGATCGGGTTTGTTGTTAACGCTGGCGCGTTGGAGGACCGCGCAGACGCCGCAGCTCGCGGATAATCGGCAGCTCACTGCATGAAACTCGCCCTCGATAACCTCGGAGCCCACCTCAAGCAGGCTGCCCAACGCGGCCAGCTGGCTGCCACCTATCTGGTGTCGGGCGATGAGGATTTGCTGGTTGGTGAGGCCTGCGATGCCATTCGTGCTGCGGCGCGGCAGGCGGGTTACAGCGAACGCGAAGTGCATTTTCCGGAGCGCAATGCCGATTGGGCAGACATTGTCGCCTCGGCGGGATCGATGTCGCTGTTTGGCGATCGGCGGCTGATCGAGCTGCGCTTTTCGGGCAAGGCCGGCAAGGAAGGTGGCGCCGCATTGCAGTCGCTGATCGCTCGCGAGGGCGACGACACCTTGCTGCTGTTGATTACGCCGCGTCTCGACTTTGCTGCGCAGAGCACGGCTTGGGTGAAGGCCGTGGAGGCAAAAGCTGCGTGGCTGCCGATTTGGGAAGTCGGTCCGCGGCAGCTGGAGGGTTGGTTGTCGCAGCGCCTGCGCGCGGCCGGCCTAGACCCCAGCGCGGATGCCGTCACGCTGCTCGCGGCGCGTGTCGAGGGCAATCTGCTCGCCGCGCAGCAGGAAATCGAAAAACTGAAATTGCTGGTGCCGGCGGGTCGCCTGGATGCGGCGGCGGTGTTGAGCGCGGTCGCCTCGAGCGCTCGCTACGACGTGTTTGCGCTCAGCGAGGCTGTGGTGACCGGCGATGCGGCGCGCGCACTGCGTGTTCTTGCGGGCCTGCGCGGTGAGGGCACGGAACCGACGCTTGTGCTGTGGGCAATCACCCGCGAGCTGCGAAATCTTTGGTCGCTGAAGCAGGGCGACGATCCTTCACGACGGCCGTGGCCGCGTTTGACTTCGGCGCAGCTGGCAGCGCTTGAGCGAGCTCGCCCGCGTGCGTCGCGTTTGCCGTTCGCAAGACTCTCCTCACGGGCACTGCGTGCCGATCGAATGATCAAAGGTCGACTGGCCGGTGATCCTTGGGATGAACTGACTTTGCTCTGCGCCGAATTTTGCGGACTGCGTCCGGTTCGATGACGCTGATGTCTGCAGTCAAAGACGCACCGCTCGGAATCTTTGGTGGCACTTTTGATCCAGTGCATGTGGGGCATTTGCGCACGGGCTATGAACTGATGCGCGCCCTGCGGCTCGCCGAGCTGCACTGGATTCCGGTGGGTAACCCGGGTCATCGCGACCCGCCACTGGCATCCGCCGAACTTCGCCTCGAGATGCTGCGGCTAGCCATCGCAGATCAACCTGGGTTCGTACTCGATGACCGCGAGATCAGACGCGGCGGCGTCAGTTACACGATCGATACTTTGAGCGAGTTGCGCCGCGAGCATCCGCAGCGCTCGCTGTGTTTGCTGCTCGGAATGGACGCCTTTGCGGGCTTCACCTCCTGGCACCGCTGGCAGGAGATTTTTGCCGTCGCGCACGTGGTGGTCGCGCATCGTCCGGGTTGGCAAGCGCCAAGCACCGGACCACTTTGCGCCTTGCTCGCCGAGCGTGCGGTGACCGATATCGCCGTGCTGCATGAGCGTAGTGCGGGCTGCATCCATGTGCGCAAGGTCACGCCGCTCGAGATTTCCTCGACCGATCTGCGTGAACTTCTGGTGAGTGGGGGCGATCCGCGTTTTCTCGTTCCGGAGGGCGTGCGCAGCATCATTCTCGAGTCGGAGTGCTATGCTCTTGCGCATGAACGAACGCAAACCCGCACGTAAGCCTGTCCGCAAGAGCGCAGCTAAATCTGCGCGCAAATCTGCTGCGCGCGCTTCGGCTCCGGTCAAGCCGCGCAAGCCTCCCGCCGCCAAGCCGGCGCAGGCCAAGCATCGACGTCCCGCTGCCGCACCGCCTGCCCTGCCGGTGGTTCAGGCGGCACTCGCCGACATGAAGGCGGTCGATGTCCGCGTGCTCGATGTCCGGGGCGTCAGTGACGTCGCCGATTTCATGGTCATCGCGAGCGGAACCTCTGATCGCCATCTGCGCTCGATTGCCGATCGTGTGGTGCAGATGGCCAAGGCGGCCGGGCAACGACCGCTCGGTGTCGAGGGCGAGCAGCAGGGCGAGTGGGTGCTGGTCGATTTGCCGGATGTGATGGTGCACGTGATGCTGCCGCGCACCCGCGAGTTCTATCAGCTCGAGCATCTTTGGGACGTGCCACGTCCGGCCGCGCGCGGCCGCGCCTGAGGGCGCGCCGCCCGCCCGCGGGTTTTTTTTGATGCGGCTGCGCATCATCACGGTCGGCGCCAAACAGCCGGGCTGGGTAGATGAAGCTGTTGCCGACTATCTGCGTCGCTTCAAATCACCCTGGCGCGTGGAGCTGTTCGAGATCGAAGCCGCCACGCGTAGCGCCTCGCTCGGTGCAGAAGCCGCGGTGCAGCGCGAGGGCGAACGTGTGCTTGCTGCCCTGCGTGATCGCGAGCGGGTCATCCTGCTCGACGAAACCGGAAAATCTTTGAGCACGCGCGAGCTCGCCAGCAAGCTCGAGCTCCTGGCTCGCGAAACCCCTGACCTGGCGTTGCTCATCGGCGGTCCCGATGGCCATGCGGCCGCAGTGCGCGAGCGCGCCGCGGCGAGCTGGTCTTTGTCGCGACTCACGCTACCGCATGGACTCGCGCGAGTACTGCTGGTCGAACAGCTCTACCGCGCGCATACCTTGGCGAGCGGACATCCCTACCACCGTGACTGAAGCGACCCCAGCCGTACTTTGTCTTGCTTCGGCTTCGCCGCGTCGACGCGAGTTGCTGCAGCAAATCGGCGTGCCGCACATCGTGCAGCCTGCTGACCTCGACGAGAGCGCGCTACCCGGCGAGACGCCTGCGAGCTACGTCGAAAGACTGGCGCGTGCCAAGGCGGAATGGGTATGTGCCGATCGTCTGCGGCGCGGCGCGCCAAGCTTGCCGGTGCTCGGTGCCGACACCACCGTGACCCTCGATGGCCTGCTGCTCGGTAAACCTGTCGACGAAGCGGCGCTGGTGGCCACGCTCGCGCAGCTTTCGGCGCGCACGCATGAGGTGCTGTCGGCGGTGGCGCTGGTCACAAGCTTGGGTACGCGCTCGGCGGTGTCGCGAACCCGCGTGAGCTTCCGGGCAATCAGCGAAGCAGAGGCCAGGCGTTACTGGGCGAGCGGCGAACCGCGTGACAAGGCAGGTGGCTATGCCATTCAGGGGCAGGGCGCGGTGTTCGTCCTGCACATCGAGGGCAGCTATTCCGGGGTGATGGGTTTGCCGCTGGCCGAGACTGCAGCCTTGCTGGTCGCCGCCGGCGTGGGCGTATGGCACTCTGGGGCATGAGCGCGGAAATCCTCATCAATATCGCACCCCGTGAGACGCGCGCCGCGCTGCTCGAGGGCGGCGTGCTGCAAGAGGTGTTCGTCGAGCGCGCGAGCCGACGGGGTCTCGTCGGCAATGTTTACAAGGGCCGAATCACCCGCGTGTTGCCTGGCATGCAGGCGGCATTCGTCGAGCTTGGGCTCGCGCGTACGGCCTTTTTGCACGTCAACGATATCGTCACCGAGGGCGCGCGTTTCGATGCGCAGCATGTGGCCGCTGCGGGCGCCTCGGGCGGACCTTCGGGGCTGCCTACTGCGGTGCGTGACGAGACGGTCGACATCCGTCGACTCGTCAGTCAGGGCGATGACATCGTCGTGCAGGTGGTCAAGGACCCGATGGGTGCCAAGGGCGCAAGGCTGACGACCTTCATTTCTTTGCCGTCGCGCTATCTCGTGTTCATGCCGCGCGGTCGCGGTATCGGCATCTCTGCGAAGATCGAAAATGAGGCTGAACGGCAGCGCCTGCGCGAGACCATGCAGCAGATCGTCGGCGATACACATCCCGGCGGCTATATCGTGCGCACCGCTGCCGAGGGCATAGACGAAAAACTGCTCGCCAGCGATCTCGAGTATCTCGAGCGCTTGTGGCGGCATGTTCGCGAGCGCAGTTTGCGTGCCGGCATCGGCGAGTTGGTGCACGAAGATCTGCCGCTCGCGCTGCGCGTGCTGCGCGATGAGCTTGGTCGTGGCGTCGAACGCGTGCTTGTCGACAATGAGCCCGAACTCGCACGTCTGCAGCAGTTCGTGCGCGACTTCACGCCAGCCCATGCGCCGCGCCTCGAATGGCACGCCGGGCCCCGTCCCATCTTCGATCTGCATGGAGTCGAGGAAGAGATCAATCGTGCGCTCGAGCGCAAGGTTTCTTTGAAGTCGGGTGGCTATCTGGTCATAGACCAGACCGAGTCGATGACCACCATCGACGTCAACACGGGCGGCTTCGTCGGACACCGCAATCTCGAGGACACTATTTTTCGCACCAACCTCGAGGCGGCGGTGGCGATCGCGCGGCAACTGCGGCTGCGCAATCTCGGCGGCATCATCATCATCGACTTCATCGACATGATCGACGAGGCGCATCGCGAGCAGGTGCTCGCCGCGCTGCGTCAGGCACTCGCGGGCGATCATGCACAGACCCAGGTCGCGCCGATCTCACCGCTCGGGCTCGTCGAAATGACGCGCAAGCGCACGCGCGAAAGTCTGGAACATCTGCTCTGCGACAACTGTCCGACCTGCGAGGGTCGCGGTTCGATCCGCTCGGTCGAGACGGTGTGTCAGGACATCTTCAGAGAAATCTTGCGGCAGGCACGTCAGTTCGCCAGCCGCGAATTGCTGGTGCTGGCGCATCACGATGTGGTCGAGCGTCTGCTCGGTGACGAATCGCCGGTGCTCGCCGAGCTCGAAGGCGATATCGGGCGGCCGATCCGGCTGCAGGCCGAAGCGCTCTACGAAGTGGATCGTTACGATGTCGTCCTCGTCTGAAATGCAGTCGCCGCCGATGCTGGACAAACCCATGGTCGCTGCCTTGCAGATGACGAGCGGCCCCGATGTCGCGAGCAATCTCGCCACTGCCGATCGTCTGTTGCGCGCGGCGGCCGATGCGGGTGCCTGTGTCGCTGTACTCCCCGAGAATTTCTCGTGCATGGCATTGCGGGATACGGATCGGCTCGCCATTGCCGAGGACGAGGGCCGCGGTTTCGCGCAGGATGCGATCGCAGCACTCGCGGCGAGCCTCAAGATTTGGGTGATCGCCGGGACGATCCCGCTGCGGGTCCCGGGTGAGCGCCGTGTCGGGGCCGCCTGTCTGGTGTTCGACTCGGCAGGCGAGCGACGTGCGCGCTACGACAAAATTCATCTGTTCGATGTGGATGTTCCCGGTCGCGGCGAGTCGCATCGCGAATCGGCCAATTTTCGGCCGGGCAGTTCAGTGGTTGCCGTCGACACGCCCGCGGGACGGGTCGGCCTCTCGGTGTGCTACGACCTGCGCTTCCCCGAGCTTTATCGACGCCTGAGCGCCGACGGTGCAGACTGGTTCGTGGTGCCCGCGGCGTTCACCGTGCCCACGGGGCGCGCGCACTGGGAAGTACTGCTGCGCGCCCGCGCCACCGAAAATCTGGCGGGGGTGGTTGCTGCGGGTCAAAGCGGTTTCCATGCGAGTGGACGCGAAACCTACGGCGACTCGATGATCATCAATCATTGGGGTGAGATACTTGCCCGCCTGCCGCGCGGCGAGGGTGTCGTGACCGCAATCTTTGATCGTGCTGCCCAGCAAAAGGCACGCAGCAGTTTTCCGGCGCTCGCGCATCGCACTTTGTCTTGATACACACTGAAGAAGCCGTGACTGACACCAAGCTTGCACATGATGCCTTCGGCCTTGCCCGCAGGCTGATCCTCGAACCCGCCGGTCTCGATGAGGGCCATATCGAAAGAGCGCTCGGCCTCGTGCGCGCTTCCGCCATCGATGCAGCGGATGTCTACTTCCAATTTGCGCGCGATGAATCCTGGTCGCTCGAAGACGGCATCGTCAAAGAAGGCAGTGCGAGCATCGAGCAGGGTGTCGGCGTACGGGCGCTTGCCGGCGAGAAAACCGGTTTCGCTTATTCCGACGAGATTCTGCTAGCTGCACTCGAAGAGGCTGCGCTCGCCGCGCGCGCGATCGCTGCGTCAGGCCATGCTGGTCGTCAGCCCGTGCTGCGGCGCAGCACCGGACATGCACTTTATCCGGCGCTCGATCCTGTGGGTTCGCTCTCGGACGACGACAAGGTACGTTGGCTGGAGCGCGTCGATCGCGAAACACGGCGCATCGATCCGCGCATCATGCAGGTCATGGCCTCGGTGTCATCCTCGTACGAGGTCATTTTATTGGCCGATGCCGACGGCACGCTCGCCGCCGATGTGCGGCCGCTGGTGCGCTTCAATGTTTCAGTGATCGCCGAGCGTGAAGGTCGCCGAGAGGTCGGCTTCGCCGGCATGGGTGGACGTCACCCGCTCGCCGAACTCGTGGCCGGTGATCGACCGCTTGCTCTCGGTCGCGAGGCAGCGCGTCAGGCGCTCGTCAATCTCGATGCGATCCCGGCGCCGGCGGGTGCGATGACCGTGGTGCTTGGAGCAGGCTGGCCCGGCATTTTGCTGCACGAGGCCATCGGTCATGGTCTCGAGGGCGACTTCAATCGCAAGGGTACGTCGGCGTTCAGCAATCGTGTCGGCGAGAAAGTCGCCTCGGAGCATTGCACCGTGGTCGACGACGGCACGCTGTCAGCACGGCGCGGTTCGCTCAACATCGACGATGAAGGCACGCCCACGCGTTGCACCACGCTGATCGAAAACGGCGTGCTCAAAGGTTATCTGCAAGACAAGATGAACGCACGGCTGATGGGCACGCAGTCAACCGGTAACGGGCGTCGCGAGTCGTTCGCCCACATGACGCTGCCGCGCATGACCAACACCTACATGCGGCCCGGGCCGCACGATCCGGCTGAAATCATTGCCTCCGTCGATCGCGGCATCTATGCGGTCAACTTCGGCGGCGGTCAGGTGGACATCACCTCGGGCAAGTTCGTGTTCTCGGCGAGTGAGGCCTATCTCATCGAAAATGGCCGTATCGGCGCGCCGATCAAGGGCGCGACGCTGATCGGCAATGGCCCCGATGTGCTGACGCGCGTTGCGATGGTCGGCAGCGATCTGAAGCTCGACGATGGCATTGGCACTTGCGGCAAGGAAGGTCAGAGCGTGCCGGTTGGCGTCGGTCAGCCGACCTTGCGTATTGATGGTCTGACGGTGGGCGGAACAGGCTAGTCGCCGCAGTCTGCGCTACCCTGCGCTCTCAGCCCTCGATTTGCCGCAGAATTCTTTGTGCGCGGGCATCGCGCGCAGCAGCGCTGCTGTCGATCAGCGTGATGTGCCCGACTTTGCGTCCCGGGCGCGCCGATTTGCCGTAATCGTGCCAGTGCAGTTCGCGTTTGCCGAGAAAGTGATCGCGTGTCGGCAGCTCACCGATGAGGTTGATCATCGCGGCATGACCACGAGCCTCGGTCGCGCCGAGCGGCAGACCCACGATGGCGCGCAGATGATTTTCGAACTGACTGGTCGCGGCGCCTTCGATGGTCCAATGCCCCGAGTTGTGTACACGTGGCGCGGTTTCATTGGCGAGCAGTCGACCCTTGCGTACAAAGAATTCGATATTCAGTACGCCTTCGTAGCGATAGTGCTCGAGCACACGACGCAGATGATTTGCCGCACGGCGCTGCAGCGCGGCATCGCCCCAAGGCGCGCGGGTGAGTCGCAGAATGCCGTCGCGATGCAGGTTGCGATTGAGCGGATAGACGACCACTTCGCCCTGACGATTGCGCGCGCCGATGATCGACACTTCGTAGTCGAAGGGCACGAATTCTTCGTAGATGAGTGGCGCACCCTGCAGGGTCGCAAGCGCCCGCTGCGCTTCTTCGCGGCTGCGCACCACCGCCTGACCCTTGCCGTCATAGCCGAGACGACGCGTCTTGAGTACACCCGGCAGCCCGACTTTGCGCAGCGCACGCTCGAGACTGGCTGCGGAATCGACCGCCGCGTAACGCGTCGTCGGAATGTCGAGTTTCGCGAACAGTTTTTTCTCGGCGATCCGGTCTTGCGACATCGCGAGCGCGGCGAGAGGGGGCGCAATTCGTGCCGCGCGACCGACGGCGCGCAGACTTTCGATCGAGACGTTTTCCCAGTCGAAGGTCAGCACTTCGCTGCGTTGTGCGAGTTCGCGCAGTAATTTTTGGTCAGTGAATTCGCCGACCAGACTCGCTGCCACTTGCGCGGCCGGAGTGTCGCCGGAGCGATCGAGAAAGAGAAAGTCGAGACCGAGGGGATAGCCTGCGAGCGCCATCATGCGCCCGAGCTGGCCGCCGCCCACGATGCCAACAGTCGTCCGACGGGTCACGGTACGCGCGGGTCGGGATGCTCGAGGACGGCCGCGGTCTGCGCCGCGCGATGGGCCTTGAGCGCGCGATCAAGCGCTGGATCGGCGAGCGCGAGAATGGCAGTGGCACTGAGCGCGGCATTCGTCGCGCCCGCCACGCCGATGGCAAAGGTCGGCACAGGGACACCCGCCGGCATTTGCACGATCGACAGCAGCGAGTCGAGACCATTCAGGGTCTTCGATTGCACTGGCACGCCGAGCACGGGCAGCGTGGTTTTGGCGGCGAGCATTCCGGGTAAATGTGCGGCACCGCCTGCACCGGCGATGATGACTTTGATGCCTCGAGCTTCGGCGGTGTTCGCGTAGTCGAAGAGCAGATCGGGTGTTCGATGCGCCGAGACCACGCGCACCTCGTGAGCGACGCCGAGTTTCTCGAGCGTCTCGGCGGCCGGGCGCAGTGTCTCCCAGTCGGAGCGCGACCCCATGACGATGCCGACCACTGGCTTCATCGGCCAAGGATAGCGAAAAACCCCGGGAAAATCAGCGCAAGTTGTCCAGCGCCTCTTCGATTTGAGCGGTATCGAGATCGCGCATGAGTTTGCCGATGTATTGCTTTTGACGTGCGAGTCCGCCGCGGGCCTTGATGCGCCGCGCCGCACGCACGGCTTCGAGCAGTGTCTCGGGCAGTGGCAGGCGCAGCAGATCGCTTTCCTTGAGACTGATCAGTCGCTCGCCCAAGGCTTGCGCCGCATGCGCAGCGCGTTTGCGCGCACTTTTGCTCGGCCGTTCCTCTTCTGTGGGTTCAAGCTCGTCTTCCGGTAGGTATCTGCCTTGTCGCGACATGGCTACAATTCTGCCTCATGTCGCAGCAAGTTGATCCCTCGCGCATCCCCGAACTCGAAAGAGTGGTGATGCAGGCCCTCGAGACGGCCAAAAAATCCGGCGCCTCGCAGGCCGAGGCCGATGCCAGCCTGTCGAAGGGGCTGAGCGTCACGGTTCGGCTCGGCGAGGTCGAAACCGTGGAATATCAGCGTGATCGCGGACTCGGGGTCACCGTCTATTTCGGTACCCGCAAAGGTTCGGCGAGCACGGCCGATCTCGGCGAAGACTCGGTACGTGAAACAGTCGCCAAGGCCTGTGCCATTGCGCGTTACACCGCACTCGATGACTGCGCGGGTCTCGCTGATCCTGAGCTGCTCGCGCGCGACTTCCCCAATCTGCAACTCGATTTCCCTTGGGATATCACGCCAGACGCCGCAGTAGTTTTGGCTCGCGAATGCGAGGCTGCAGGCCTCGCCGTCGACACGCGACTCGGCAATTCCGAGGGCGCGAGCGTCGGTAGTCAGCGTGGCGTACGCGTCTATGGCAACAGTCACGACTTTCTGGCGGGAGACTGCGCGTCGAGTCATTCTTTGAGCTGCGTGCTGCTCGCACAGGCGGGCGAGGACATGCAGCGCGACTACTGGTACTCCTCGGCGCGCGATCCCGAAGATCTCGAAGATGCAGCGAGCATCGGTCGTCATGCCGCCGCGCGGGCGATCGCTCGCTTGGGCGCGCGTCGACTGCCGACCGGCAAGGCCTCGGTGCTGTTCGCTCCCGAAGTTGCGCGCGGTTTCATTGGTCATTTCATTGGTGCGATTCGCGGCGGCGCGCAGTACCGCAAAGCGAGCTTTCTGCTCGGCGCGGCGGGCCAGCAGGTGTTCCCGAGTTGGGTGCAGATGCACGAGCGGCCGCGGCTATCAAAAGCCTTTGCGAGCGCGAACTGGGATGGCGAGGGCGTGCGCACGCAGGATCGCGAACTCGTGCACGACGGTGTGGTCGACGGCTATCTGCTCGGTAGCTACAGCGCACGCAAACTCGGTCTGCGCAGCACCGGCAATGCCGGCGGCCTGCATAATCTTTTGGTCGATCCTTCTGCGGGCGCGCCCGATCAGGCGGCGCTGCTGCGGCAGATGGGCAAGGGGCTGCTCGTTACCGAACTCATGGGACAGGGCGTGAACGGCGTGACCGGCGATTATTCGCGCGGTGCGACCGGCTTCTGGGTGGAAGGTGGCGAACTCGCTTATCCGGTCCACGAGATCACCATCGCCGGTAATCTCAAAGAGCTCTATCGCAACGTGGTCGCGATCGGTGGTGACATCGATTTGCGTGGCGGCATCCGCATGGGCTCGCTGCTCGTCGACGGGTTCACGATCGCGGGCGAGTGAGGGCCTCAGGCGCCCGTCAAACCAGTAAGCGCCTCCCGATATTTCTCGCTGGTGCGCCGAATGATTTCTTCGGGTAGGTGCGGTCCGGGCGCTTTTTTGTTCCAGTCCAGCGTCTCGAGATAATCGCGTACGAACTGCTTGTCGAACGAAGGCGGGCTGATACCGACGCGATAAGTATCGGCGGGCCAGAAGCGCGAGGAATCTGGCGTCAGCACCTCATCGATCAGCACCAGCTGACCTGCCGCATCGACGCCGAACTCGAACTTGGTATCGGCGATGATGATGCCGCGCTGGCGCGCATGCGCTGCAGCAAAATCATAGAGCGCGAGCGAGGTGTCGCGGACCTGTGCCGCGAGTCGCGCACCGATCAAAGATTCGACTTCGGCGAAGCTGATGTTTTCATCGTGCTGGCCCACCGGCGCCTTGCTGGCCGGCGTGAAGCTGGGCTGCGGCAGACGCTCGGCGAGTTGCAGCCCCGCAGGCAGCGGGATGCCGCAGACCGTACCGCTTTGCTGATAGTCCTTCCAGCCGGAGCCGATGAGATATCCGCGTACCACCGCCTCGACCGGCAGCGCTTTGAGTCGACGCACCACGATCGCGCGCCCCGCGAGCAGTTCGCGCTCATCGGCATCGAGATGGACCTCTGCGAGGCTCATGCCCGACAACTGGTTGGGCACGATGGCCGTGGTGTGTCGAAACCAGAAATCGGAGATCTCGGTGAGCACGCGCCCTTTGTGGGGGATCGGGTCGGGCAGCACCACGTCAAAAGCAGACAGGCGGTCCGTGGTGACGATCAGCATGTGCTCGGCGTCCAATTCATAGATATCGCGTACCTTGCCGGTATGCAGGCGGCGTAGGTGCCGCAGCGCCGTGGTGTGCACTGTCCGGATCTCGTCCACTTCGCAGTCTCGCTGTTTCCGGCGGACCGCCGGGGGTTGCTAGTATTGCAGCATGGAGTGGGGCGGGAAACTCGTGGGTGGAGCTTTGGGCTTCCTGCTGGGAGGCCCTGTAGGTGCGGCGCTGGGCGTCATCGGCGGTCATCTGGTCGATGATCGTCTGGCCTCCGCGCGCAAATCCAAACCGCCGCGGCCGACGAAATCCGCTCGACCCGTGCGCACCGCGCGCGTCACCCCCGAACGTCCGGGCAAGATCTATCACGTCGAAGATACTGACCCCTTTGCCGAGCAGGGCAGCGTCGCGGGTGCCGAGAGCGACACCGATGAGGGTCCCGCGGTCGAAAATCCTGAAGCTGTTGCCGAGCAGTTTTTTCAGACTACTTTTGAGGTGATGGGTCACGTCGCCAAGAGCGACGGGCGGGTTTCGGAGAGCGACATTCGCGCGGCCCGCGCCGTAATGACGGATTTCGTACTCGATGACGCGCAGGTGGCGCGCGCCATCGCCAGCTTCAACATTGGCAAGCAGGCGGAATACGACACCGAGCGAGCAGTGATGTCCCTGCGACGTACCTGCGCGGGGCGGCCCGATTTGCTGCGTACCTTCCTCGAGATTCAGGTGCGTGCGGCCATTGGTGGCTCCGATTTGCAGGGCCCATCGCGCCCCTTGCTCACTCGCATGGCGGCGATGCTCGGCGTGGGCGGCCTCGAATTTGCGCAGCTCGAGACGCTGCTGCGCATTCGTTACCGCGCCCGCGGCAATCGCGGTGAGGCGGCGGACTGGAATCGGCCTGCCGATGGCAGCACGACTCGCGACGAGCCGACAGGCGAGGCATCGCCGCGCGAGGGTGAGAAGCGTGAGGGTGCGAAGCGCGAAGGACCGCAGCGCGACGGCGCGCAGCGTCAGGGCGCGGAGCGCGACTCGGCAGGCGCCTCACAGCGCAAGAGCTCGGCGGGCGGCGGCGCTCGCATGACGTTGCAAGAGGCGTATCAAGTGCTCGGCGTGTTGCCCGGCGCGCCGATGCCCGAAATCACCAAAGCTTATCGTCGACAGTTGTCGCGCCATCACCCCGACAAACTGAAGGCGAACGGTCTGCCCGAGTCCATGCTCAACTTTGCCCAGGTGCAGACGCAGCTCGTGATCGAAGCCTTCACCCTCATTCGCGAATCCCAGGGAGATGCCCCTTGAATCAGTCTCGTCCGGCGTGGATTGCGCCGTCGATCCTCGCCGCCGACTTTGCGCGCCTCGGGGCCGAGGTCGATGCGGTGCTCGCCGCCGGCGCCGATCTCATCCATTTCGACGTCATGGACAACCATTACGTCCCCAATCTCACCGTGGGGCCGCTGGTGTGCGCCGCGCTGCGCAAATACGGCGTGACTGCGCCGATCGATGTGCATTTGATGGTGCGGCCCGTCGATCGACTGGTCGCCGACTTTGCCAAGGCCGGGGCGACCTGGATCACTTTCCACCCCGAGGCCAGCGAGCACGTGGATCGCACCATTGCGCTGATTCGCGAGCATGGCTGTCGGCCCGGACTCGTGCTCAATCCGGCAACGCCGCTCGGCTGGCTCGATCACACCCTGGATCAGCTCGACATGGTTTTGTTGATGTCGGTGAACCCGGGCTTTGGCGGGCAGCAATTCATTCCGAGCGCGCTCGCCAAGTTGCGCGCCGTACGCGAACGTATCGATGCCTCGGGTCGCGAGGTACGACTCGAGATCGACGGTGGCATCAAGATAGAAAACATCGGCGCTGCCGCGGCAGCGGGCGCCGATACTTTTGTTGCCGGGTCGGCAATCTTTGGCAGTGCCGATTACGCGGCGACGGTACGCGCCATGCGCGGTGCCATCGCGGCGGCTGCGGGCTGAGCGACCGCCGCCGCACTAAGCAGACGGGTGGGTCGCAGACCCAGCATCACGATCGTCTTGCCGTGCGCGCGCAGCGTGCCTTGCTCTTCAAGCGTGCGCAGCACGCGGCCCGCCATCTCGCGCGAGCAGCCGACCAGCCGCGCGAGTTCCTGACGCGACAGGCGAATCTGCATGCCTTCCGGATGCGTGAGGGCATCGGGCTGTTCGCAGAGTTCGCCGAGTGCTTGCAGGATGCGCCCGCTGACATCGATGAAGGCGAGATCGCGCAGCTTGCGCGTGGCCCGCTCGAGCCGAGCAGCGAGCTGTGCGGCAAGTTCGAGCGCGAGCACCGGATCGGTCGCCGCCACCTGACGGAAGCGCGAATAAGCCATCTCGGCGATTTCGCTGCGACCACGGGCGCGCACATAGGCACCGCGACCCGGGGTCGACTCGAGCAGGCCCATCTCGCCAAAGAATTCACCCTTGCCGAGGTAGGCGAGCACCAGCTCCTTGCCGTGCTCGTCTTCGATGAGCACTTCCACGGATCCGGAGATCACGTAGAAGAGCGCATCCGGCGCCTCGCCCGAACGGATGAGCAGGGTGCGCGACGGCACCACGCGCCGCGGGCATTGCTCGAGAAAGCGCTGCATCGGCGTTGCCGCGGTGCGTGGCTTCGGGCTGAGCGTGTTCATGGAATAGGCCTCGCGTGAATCAGAGCCAATAGCTCGTGGTAGTCATGACGCGTGCAGTGGCACGCATCGCAGATTGCACGGGAGGGGGAAGATCGGCACCGCCCGCCGCACGAGCGGACGCACCATGCGCCATCTCGTCGGCACGCATCTGCTCGAGCACAGCGCGACTGCGGGTATCTCCCGCCGGCAGCTTCTCGAGGTGCGAGTCGATATGCCCTTCCACCTGACGCTCGGTTTCACTGACGAAACCGAGACTGATCGCATCGCCAGCAGCGGCCGCAGCCGCGCCAATGGCGAACGACCCTGCATACCAGAGCGGGCCCAGCACACTCGGCTGCGAACCGAGTTCGCGCAGGCGCTGGTCACACCAGGCCAAGTGGTCAGCTTCTTCGCGAGCGGCCCGCAACAGCATGTCGCGAACCTCCGGTCGCCGTGCGAAGACCGCCTGGCCGTGATAAAGGGCCTGAGCGGCGACTTCGCCGGCGTGGTTGACGCGCATGAGGCTGGCCGACTCGCGCCGTTCCGCTGCAGAAAGCGTGGCATCGTTCGCACCCGGGACGCCGGCGGGCCTGGGGACGGGCCGCGTCGCCGTCGGGGTCGCGAACACGGCCCGGAGGGCACGGTCCACGCTGACGAGCAGGTTGTCGATGGGGCTATCGGTACTCATGGCACATATTATTACGGCCGACGGCTGTATAACTTAAGGCCCTTGCGGGGTTAATTTCGCCCCCGTGGCGGGGGCAGCCGGGTTATCGGCCGCAAGCAGGTTTTGCAAAGGCGGGGCACCTTCAGTACACTCTCGCGCCCTTTTCGGGACTCGTGGCACCCCCCCTTTTAGTTCGGGTGGCGGGCCGCCGACGGAGACTTCTAGATGAGCACTGTTTTTGCGAAGCCCGCGACGGTTCGCGGCGACTGGTATCTCGTTGACGCCAAGGACAAAACCTTGGGACGTCTGGCGTCGGAAATTGCGCTGCGCCTCAAGGGCAAGCACAAGGCCGACTACAGCCCGCACGTCGACATGGGCGATCACATCGTGGTCGTCAATGCCGAGCAGGTGCGCGTCACCGGCGCCAAAATGACCGACAAAATCTATTACCACCACACCGGCGCCATCGGCGGCATCAAGTCGATCGCCCTTGGCAAGCTCCTCAAAGAGCACCCCGAGCGCGTGATCCAGATCGCCGTCAAGGGCATGCTGCCCAAGACCGTGCTCGGTCGCCGCATGTATCGCAAGCTGCACGTGTTTGCGGGCGATAAGCACCCGCACTCGGCGCAACAGCCGAAGCCCCTCACCATCTAACGGAATATTCAGATGCCTTCCACGAACTACGGCACCGGCCGGCGCAAGACCTCCACCGCGCGCGTATTCCTCAAGCCGGGCAACGGCAAGATCACCATCAACGCGCGCACCATCGAAAGTTTCTTCGGCCGTGAGACGGGTCGCATGATCGTTCGTCAGCCGCTCGAGCTGACGCAGACCCTCGGTCGTTTCGATGTCGATGTCACGGTCGAGGGCGGTGGCATCACCGGTCAGGCCGGCGCCATCCGGCACGGCATCACCCGCGCCTTGATCGAATACGATGAAACGCTGCGTCAGCCGCTGCGTGTCGCCGGGTTCGTGACCCGCGACGCCCGCGAAGTCGAGCGCAAGAAAGTCGGCCGCCGCAAGGCGCGCCGTGGTCCGCAGTACTCCAAGCGCTGATATCATTCTTGGCGGACTGCCGTCGCGGCCACCGGTTTTGGGGGATCGTCTAGCGGTAGGACAACGGACTCTGACTCCGTTTACCTAGGTTCGAATCCTAGTCCCCCAGCCAAAACGAAGGCCCGCAGCAATGCGGGCCTTTTTCTTTGATGTCGACGAATGGCGACCGGAATGGGGATCGGGATGGCACTCGCTAGCCGCCGAACTGGCGCACCGTGCCCGAGGCCCCGCCGACGATCACCACGTCGGCGGGTCGGTGGGCGAAAAGCCCGACCGTGACCACACCCGCGATATTGTTGATCGAGTTTTCCAGCGCGGGCGGATCGAGGATGCGCGGTCCGTGCACATCCAGAATCTGATTGCCGTTGTCGGTGAGTACGTTCTCGCGCCAGACGGGTTGTCCGCCGAGTTTGATGAGCTGACGCGCTACATAAGAGCGCGCCATCGGAATGACCTCGACGGGTAGCGGGAAACGGCCGAGCACATCGACCACCTTCGATTCATCGACGATGCAGACGAAGCGACGCGATGCGGCAGCGACGATTTTTTCGCGAGTCAACGCGGCGCCGCCGCCTTTGATGAGTCGGCGATGGGCATCGGTCTCATCGGCACCATCGACATAAAGCTGCAGGTCACCGGTGCGATTGAGGTCGAGCACTTCGATACCGGCGGCGCGCAGCCGTGCGCTCGATGCCTCGGAACTCGACACTGCACCGCGCAGACGATCGCGCCGCGCGGCGAGCTCGTCGATGAAATGATTGACGGTGGAACCTGAGCCGACACCGATCACCATGTCGTCTTCGAGGTAACGCAGTGCGGCGCGCGCTGCTGCAAGCTTGCCGTTGATTCCCTCACTCATCGCGTTTTCTCCGGGAAAAACAGGTTTTTTTGGAGCCTGAAACGAAGATGCCCGCTTGCGCGGGCATCTTCTTGCGTTTCAGAAGACGGCGGGTTTGATTTGCATCTCACCCGCCGAAGATTCATGAGGAATCTTACTTCTTCTTAGCGGCTTTCTTCTTCGCCTTCTTCTTGGCCTTAGCCATGGTATGTCTCCAGTTACGGGTTAGTCCGAGGGTGATTATATACACGCGTTTGCAAAAAACAAGCAACAGGGTCTTTCGCAATGACTCGAGTTGTGCATCCGGCTGAGTGCATCAACTCGCAAGCGACATGATGAAGCGCCACTCGGCAGCGCTCACTGGCGTGATCGAAAGACGATTGCCGCGCTTCAAGATCAACAATTCGCGAAGTTTTCCGGACGCATGCGTGCGCAATTCATCGAGCGAAATAACACTGGAAAAACGCTGTTCCAGACGTACATCGACCATGTACCAACGCGGCGCAGCAGCCGTGTGTGCAGGATCATGATGCGCGTGTTGAGGATCGAGCGCGGTCGAGTCCGGATAACCCGCGCGTACGACTTTCATCACGCCGACGATGCCCGGCACGTCGCAACTCGAGTGATACATGAAAGCGAGGTCGCCGACCGCGAACTGGTCACGCAGCATGTTGCGCACCTGAAAGTTGCGCACGCCGTCCCAGCAGGTGGTGCGCATTGGTGCCTTGGCCAGATCATCGATGCTGAAAGTTGAAGGTTCCGTTTTCATCAACCAATGATTCATGCGATTTCTCCGCGGAAAAAACCGATGCCGCGTTCGGTGACGATGGCATCGAGAGGAACATCGGTGGGCAGTGTTTCGATGCTGCGGGTTTGCTGACAGGAATGCGCCACGCCAATCAGCAGCGGCCCGCGCCAGTGTTGGCGCCGTCGCCGAAAGGCGAGCGCGCGATCATAGAAACCGGCGCCCATGCCGAGTCGATTGCCGTCGGCGTCAAAGCCGACCAAGGGTACGAAGATGATTTGCATCGCTGCGGCGGCTTTGCGCGTCGCGCCGGCGAATTCGACGATGCCCAGGTGGTTGAGCAACAGACCAGGACCCGGCGGCGTGAAACTCATCCGTCGTCGGCGGGTGCTGTCGATGCGCGGGAAAAACAGCTCGCAACCCCGCCTGCGTGCAAGTTCGATCAGCGGTGCGGTGTCGATTTCTTCGGGCATCGACATGAAGATCGCCACCCGACGCCCCGGCGCCAGCCAGCGGGTGCCGGCGATCAAGCGGGCGATACGTCGTGAACTTTGTGCGCGCTCGTGGGGCGTGAGCGCCGCGCGCGCCGCGCGCAGCGCCTTGCGCAGTGTTCGGCGGTCGGACACGAAGACTCCGCGCGAAAGAAAAGAGACGTCACCCGCCTGTGCCGGTGTGAACCGTTGCTCTCGACACAGAGCAACAAGTGGGGCGGACTACGTCAGGTAAGGCTTTCCGCTCGAAGGCGGACTTGCACAGTGCTGACAGCAAGCCCTGATGCCCCGGGGCGTTCCAACTTAGGGTCGAGAGGTAACCCGATCCACTATCGAACACCGCAGGCGACGCCAAGCCACTCTACACCAGGCGGGCGCGCAGGAACATGCGCTATCGCGTTTGCGCGAAGGATTTGCGCGAAGGCATTGCGCGGCGTGTCAGAGGTCGAGCTGTTGACCGCGCTGCAGTGCGCCGTCGATGCGTTCGCGCAACGCACGGACGCGATTGCCTTGCTCGACTTCGTCACGCCGCTGCTTGTCTTGCAGTTTGAGAAGTTCGTGGGCGAGATTGAGCGCGGCCATCACGGCAACCCGATCGAGACCAACCACTTTGCCGCTGTCGCGGATTTCGCGCATCTTGCCGTTGAGGAATTCGGCGGCATCGAGCAGCGCCGAGCGCTCCTCGTGCGGACAGGCGACCATGTATTCCTTTTCGAGAATGCGGATGCTGACGCGGGCCGCATCGCGATCACCGGCGCTCACGTGCCGTGCTCCAGTGTTTTGAGGCGACCAATCATGGCCTCGACGCGGGTGCGGACTTGCTCGTTGCGTTGCAGCAGCGTGGCGCGTTCGGTGGAGAGGCTGTCTTGCCGCTGGCGCAGGGCACGATTTTCTTCGCGCAGGGCGCCGAGCACCCCGAGCAATTCATCGACCTGTTTCTCGAGGCGGCGGATTTCCGCATCGAGTCCGTGACGCTCGTTGGCCTTGTCGCTCATGGCGAAAATTATAGGCTGCGGCACGGGCCGATCAATGCGAATCGAGGGGTCTTTGGCATAATCCCCCCATGTCAGCCCCCGATTATCGCGATATCGAAAGCCATCTCGCGGGCTCGCGTGCCCTGACCGACCTGCCGGAGGCGCACGGAACGCTGACCGGGGCGCTGTGCTCGGGTGAGCAACTCAGCGTGCACGACTGGTTGCGCGAGATCTTCCCCGAAGGTCAGGCGGGCGATGCCGAGGCCGCGCTGCACGCGGTTTTCGAATGGACCCGTCACGTTTTGCGCACCGGCCAGCTCGAATTTCAGCTGCTGTTGCCAGACGACGAGACGCCGGTGGCCGAGCGCGCCTTGGCGCTCGGGCAGTGGTGTCAGGGCTTTCTCTATGGGCTGGGTTCGAACCCCATCCCCAACATCGAAGATTTGCCCGCGGATATCGGCGAGATCGTTCGCGACCTCACAGCCATGACACGAATCGAGGTCGACGAGAACGAATCGGCCGAAGACAACGAGCAGGCCTACGCCGAACTCGTCGAGTTCGTGCGCGTGGGCGTGCAGTTGCTGCACGATGAGCTTGCGCCCTTCCGCAATACCGCGGCCGATGACAACCCGGTCTCGCTGCACTGACATGTCGCGATCCAGCCATTTGAAAGAGTCGGCGCCGCCGCCGATTGGTCGCGACGAGTTTGCGCGTCGGCGTCGGCAGCTCATGAAAAACATGGGGCGTGACTCGATCGCCATCGTGCCCGCTGCGCCGGTGCACCTGCGCAACAACGACGTCGAGTACGCCTATCGGCAGGACAGCAACTTCCATTATTTGAGCGGCTTTGCCGAGCCCGAATCGGTGGTGGTATTGGTGCCAGGTCGGCCGCAGGGCGAGTATCTGCTGTTCGTGCGCGATCGAGACCCGCAGCGTGAAACCTGGGATGGGCGACGCGCGGGCCCGGTCGGAGCGCGCCGTGATTTCGGCGCCGACGATGCTTTCCCGATCGGCGATATCGACGAGATCCTGCCCCGGCTCATGGAAGGGCGGGCAAAGATTTTCTACACCGTGGGCATCAATCGCGAGTTTGATCAGCGGGTGGTGGGTTGGGTGAATGCGCTGCGCGCGCAGGCAAAGCAGGGTCGTCACGCCCCCCACGAGATGGTCGCGCTCGAACATGTCTTGCACGAGATGCGGCTCTTCAAAAGTCGCGCCGAAATCGAGCAGATGCGTGAGGCCGCACGCATTGCCGCCCGCGCCCATCTGCGGGCGATGCGTTATTGCGAGCCTGGACGCCACGAGTACGAACTCGCCGCGGAGATTCAGCACGAATTCCATCTGGCGCGTGCCGAGAACTCTTATCTGCCCATCGTCGGCGGTGGCGCCAATGGCTGCATCCTGCACTATCGAGAGAATTCTTCGGTGCTGCGTGCCGATGAGCTGGTGTTGATCGATGCCGGCTGCGAATACGAGACCTACGCCTCGGATATCACCCGTACATTTCCGGTGAGCGGTCGTTTCTCGGCAGCACAGCGCGCGGTGTATGAGGTCGTGCTCGAAGCGAATCTCGCTGCCATCGAGGCGGTTCGTCCGGGCAACGATTGGAATCGACCACACGAAGTAGCGGTGCAGGTGCTTACTGCGGGCATGGTACGGCTCGGGCTGCTCAAAGGTCGGGTCCCCACACTCGTCAAATCGCTCGCGTATCGGCGGTTTTACATGCATCGCACGGGTCATTGGTTGGGCATGGATGTGCACGACGTCGGTGATTACAAAATCGGTGAAGCCTGGCGTCAGCTCGAGCCCGGCATGGTGTTGACCATCGAGCCGGGTCTTTACGTGCCACCGGGTACACGCGGGATTCCACCGGAATTTCGCAATATCGGCATTCGCATCGAAGACGATGTGCTCGTGACTCGCGAGGGTCATGAAGTGCTCACTCACGGTGTACCCAAAGATGCCGGCTCCATCGAAGCGGTGATGGCCTCTTGAGTCACATGCCCAATGGCGATGTCGTCGACGTTGCGATTGTCGGCGGCGGTTTGGTGGGTGCGAGCCTTGCTCTGGCCTTGGCGCCGACGGGTCTTAAGACGGTTTTGATCGAGGGCGTCGCGCCCGATGCAGCAGCTCAGCCGAGTTTCGATGATCGCACCACCGCGCTAGGCAACGGCACGCACCGAACTTTTGAAGCGCTCGGTCTTTGGTCGCAGATTGCACCGCAGGCGGCGGCGATCCGGCGTATCCACGTGTCTGATGCGGGCCGCTTCGGATTCGCGCGGCTCGACGCCGCAGAGCACGGCATCGAGGCGTTCGGCTATGTCGTGACCAATCGAGTGTTGGGTGCCGCCTTGCAGTCGCGGCTGCGGGCGCTGCCCAAGCTGCAATTACGCATGCCCGCGCGCTGCACCACCGTGAATATCGGCGAGCAAACCGTCGAGCTTCGGACCGACCCCGACGATCATCCGCTGCAGGCTCGCTTGGTCATCGCTGCGGATGGTGCGAATTCGCGCGTGCGCGAGGCGGCGGGGTTGGGAGCCGACATCGAAGATTACGAGCAGGTCGCGATCGTTGCGCATTTGCGGGCCGGGCGTGCGGCCGACGGTACGGCCTTTGAACGATTTACGTCGAGCGGCCCCTTTGCCGTGTTGCCGCTGCACGATGGTGCCTATGGCGTGGTGTGGACGCTGGTACCCGCCGAAGCCGAGCGCGTACTGCAATACACCGATGCCGAATACCTTGTCGCACTGCAGCAGGCCTTTGGCTGGCGGATCGGGCGCTTGCAGACCGTCGGTCGTCGCGCCGCTTATCCGCTGCGTCTGTCGCGCGCGCAAACTTTGATCGGCCGACGCGTTGCCCTGATCGGCAACGCAGCGCAAGGCTTGCATCCGGTGGCGGGGCAGGGCTTCAACTTGGGTTTGCGCGATGCCGCAACGCTCGCCGAATTGCTGGCCGAGGTGGTGAGCCGTGAGGGTGTCTCAGCAGATGTGGGAGCCCCTGCAGTGCTCGAGGAATTCGCGAGTCGACGCCATGCCGATCGTGATGGCGTAACCCGCTTCACCGACGGACTCGTCAAATTGTTCGGTGATCAAAGACCGGGCGTGCCTTTGCTGCGTGATTTGGGTTTGTTGCTCTTTGATCTGTCGCCGACCGCAAAGCAGGCGATGTCGCGACTCAGCTGGGGTTTCTCGGGGCGTACACCGCGACTCGGGCGCGGCCTCGGAGTGATGCCATGAGTGTGATGCCATGAGTTGGGTGCCATGAATTCGGCGGCGGCGACACCAGCTGGAATCTTTGACGTAGTGATCGTTGGCGGTGGTCCCGTCGGAGCGACCCTCGGGGCCTTGCTAGTGCGCTCAGAGTCGCGGACGCGTCGCGTGCTCTTGCTCGAGCGCGAACTGCCGGATCTTGCACAGCCCATCGATGCACGCGACCTGCGGGTCTTTGCCTTGTCGCGCGCGAGCGAACGGGTGCTGCGTGCGGCGGGTGCCTGGTCGATGTTGGCTTCGGTACAGGGCGTGCTCGCACCCTACGAGCGCATGCATGTTTGGCCGCGCGAGGCCGAGCCGCGCAGCGAGGGGTCGCTGACTTTTGATGCCGCCGAACTTGGCGAGGCGAACTTGGGCTATATCGTCGGCAATGATGCGCTGCAGCGGACGACGCTCGCGGCCTTCATCGAGGGTGGCGGAACGGTGCAGCGCGCGCAGCTCGAAGATCTTTGTTTTGGTGATGCGGGTGTCGAGCTCCGGACGAGTGCAGGCCGGTTCATGGCCAAGCTCGTGGTCGGTGCCGACGGTGGGCGTTCGCGGGTACGCGAGATCGCGGGACTCGGCGTCGAAGCCCAGGATTATCTGCAACTGGCCATCGTTGCCAATGTGCAGAGCGAGCGTCCCCACGAGCGCACAGCGTGGCAGCGCTTCACGGGTGAGGGCACGCTGGCCTTGCTGCCGCTCGCAAGTGGCGAGAGTTCCATCGTTTGGTCTTTGCCGCGCGGTCGCGCCGAGGGGTTGCTGGCCGCCTCGCCGCATGAATTCGCGACCGAACTGACCGCAGCGAGCGCCGGAGTTCTCGGAGCGCTGCAACTTGCGAGCGCTCGTCGCAGTTTTCCGTTGCGGCGAGTCAACGCGCCGCAGTACACCTGCGAGCGCTGTGCACTGGTTGGCGATGCAGCGCATATTGTTCACCCGCTCGCCGGCCAGGGCGTGAACCTCGGACTGCTCGATGCCGCAGCGCTCGCCGAGGTGCTCGAGACCGCGGCTCTCGAGTCCGAGGACCCGGGCGCGCTGCGCTTGCTGCGTCGCTACGAACGCTGGCGCAAGAGCGACAACGAACTCATGGCGAGCGCGATGGACCTCTTCAATCGCTTTCTGGCGTTCGGCGGCGATGAATGGTCGCGCTGGATCGAGCGGGGTCTCGGCGTCGTGGGCCGCAGCGCGCTGCTGCGACGGCCGTTCGCCGAGCGCGCGCTCGGGCTCGCGGGCGAACTGCCTCGAGTGGCGCGTCGCGCCTAGCGCGCGGTCGCGGAGGCAGCGGCGTTCACGTCAGCCGGTCGAGCTTGGCTGCGCAGATGAAATCGTTTTCCGTCAGGCCGTTTACGGCATGCGTGGTGTAGCGCAGCCGGCAGTAGTTGTAGCCGATCGCCAGATCGGGGTGATGATCTTCCATATTGGCGACATGGGCGACCGCATTGACGAAACCCATCGTCCGATAAAAATCTTTGAACGACCATTCGC
>Ga0194116_10002006_pt1 | contig 27261 bp, 38 predicted proteins | sample TA2MahsurfametaG_4_FD_148617 | JGI IMG/M metagenome (GOLD analysis project Ga0194116, IMG submission 148617) | Freshwater microbial communities from Lake Tanganyika, Tanzania - TA2015008 Mahale S9 surface | ecosystem: Environmental > Aquatic > Freshwater > Lake | place: Tanzania: Lake...
ACACAATTCACACAAACACAAAACCCAACTTATGTAAGTGGTAACAAATATCTTACTGAAATTGTATTACTCAATTCTAATAAAGAGGTATTAGTAAAAAGTAAGGCGGCAGTTCCCGTAAAAAGAACGGGTACACAAGTTTTTTCAATTAGGTTAGATTTTTAATATTTACTTATCAAAAAATATTATTTATATATTTTGATATGAGTATAGATATAAAATTTAAGAACAAACCAAAGATTTTAGGTTTAGACATATCAACTAAAACAATCGGTTTTGCTTTATTTGATATTACAGGTTCAAAACTTCTTGAACTAACTCATTTTTCCCCGAAGGTAAAACCACAACCAGAAGAAAAGATTGAAGAGTTAATTAAAAAGGCGGAAGCATTCAAAAAACATCTTGAGGGATACAAAGATGTTGGAATTACAAGAGTAATTATTGAAGAACCATTATTACAGTCAAATAATATATTTACAGTAGGAACGTTACTAAGATACAACACTTTAATACTAAAAAATTGTTATGATGTATTTGGTATTTTACCAACATTTATTTCTACATATAATGCAAGAAAATATGCATTTCCTGATTTAGTTGGTAAAAATGATAAAAACAGAAACGTTTTGTTTGGAGGATACCCAAAAGACATTGATAAAAAACACATTATTTGGGAACACGTTAATGCGGTTTGTCCTGAAGTAGGTTGGTTATATGGAAAGACGGGTAGTCTAAAAAAAGAGAACTATGACATGGCCGATGCTGCAACTGCTGTAATAGGTTATATCAATATGATTAAACAGGAAGAAAAATTCGGCAACTAAAATTTCCTTAATAAATTATTTGATGATATATTTATTGATAGGACGGGATCTATAGAAATGTAGATTTAGTTGGTCTTCCCCGAGAGGTGGTGTACTCGGGGATTTTTTTTTGCAAAAATTTTTGATTATATTATTATCTAACTATGATTAATCATGAAATAGACTATTCAGGGGTTATTGACATATTAGAAGACTTATTCGGTAATTACAAATTACATAATGATTATCGAGGTCAGATATCCTTCGATTGTCCTGTCTGTTCTTATGATATAAAAGGACTTGAACATGGAGATGGTAAAGGTAATTTAGAGATAAACTATAAACACAACGTTTACAAATGTTGGGTTTGCGCTGAATCTCATGATACTCACGGATCTTTATTTAGATTAATTAAAAAGTATGGTACGGCTAAACAACTTAAAAAATACCAATTACTTAGACCTGAAGATGTAGATGCACCTAAGAAAAATTACAAACAAGTAAGACTACCAAAGGAATTTATTTCATTTAAATCGGCAAGCTCGGGATTGAAATTGACCCCTCATTTCAAACAAGCATGGAACTATATAAAGAGTAGAAACATTACCGATGAAATGATTGAAAAGTTTAATATCGGATTTTGTTATGAAGGTCAATATGAAAATCGAATAATCATCCCTTCATATGATAAAGATGGAAACCTGAACTATTTCATTGCTCGTTCTTATCTGTCAAGAACAAAGATGAAATATAAAAACCCTGAAATTGACAAAGAAACATTAATATGGAATGAACATATCATCAAATGGGAAGAACCAATTTACATTGTTGAAGGTGCATTCGATTCTATTTTCGTTGATAACTCTATACCGATGTTGGGGAAATATATGACACAAAATCTTTTTAATAAACTTTATAATTCGGCCAATAGAATTATAATACTGTTAGACCCCGATGCTTGGACAGATGCTGAAAGATTATACCACAAATTGAATTGTGGGAAACTAATGGGAAGAGTTGGTATCGTTAAATTAGAGGGTGACAAAGATATTGCTGATTTGAAAGGTGATTTGAGTCAATATAAAATAAAACAGTTAGACTGATGAAAAGACTTGTAAACTATGAAGACAAGTTCATATATGTTTTAGATAATGATACGAATATTGGTAACGATATTAAAAATGGTATAGGTTGGGAAAGTCATATACGGAAGGTATTTGAACTCATACTGACAAAGACATCGACTTTATTGGATATAGGTAGTAATTACGGATATCATTCAATAATGGTTTCTCATATTTGTAGTAAGATTTATAGTTTTGAACCGCAAAAAGTTTTATACTTACTTCAATTAGAATCAATTAAGAGAAACGAAATCACCAACGTTAAAGTTTATAACAGTTTGGTTGGTAGTGAAAGTGGATTAAAAAAATTACAATCGGTTGATTACTCAATTCCACAAAATTTCGGTGATATTACTGTTGGAGAAGATGGTGAAGTTGTTGAGGTAGTAACAATAGATGAATTAGAGATAGAAAATGTTGATGTTATAAAAATTGATGTACAAGGATATGAAAAGTTAGTTTTAGATGGCGCAATAAAAACAATTAGAAAACAAAAGCCAACATTAATAATTGAAATTGAAGAACACCAACTAATTAAACATGGTTTCTGTTCGTCAGATATTGTAAAGACATTGAAAAACTTAAATTATTTTATTTATCAAATAGAATCTGAATATCCTTCAGATTATTTATGTATCCATGAAAATAGAATGGAATTCTTTTATGATAGATGCAAAAATAAAATATCGAATGTACTTGAAAAAAATAAAATCAACACAACTTTTGAGTGCGGAGTTATTGAAAAAATAGAATTAAAATGAATTTAACAGAAATTGCAAAAGAAATAAATGAACTTTTAGAACAAAGAAGAAAGGAACTTGATATAACATTCGTTGAAGAAGAACACATTTATTACATGAGAGATATTGAGGGTGTTCTTAGAAAAACATTCCCATCGGTCTCTAAACTAATAAAAAAGTTTCACAAACCGTTTGATGCGGAAGGAACTGCATTAAGAATGTGTGGCGGGGATCCTGAGGCTGCGGCACAATTACAAGAACAATGGAAAGATTTGGGTAAGAACGCAACTAACATGGGAAGTAGAGTTCACTTTGAACTTGAAATTGATGCAATTAGGAGAAATGGAAATTATAAAGATGTTAGACAACCAATATTTGAGTGTGACGAAATCCAACTCACAAGAAGTAATAATATGATTAAAGCAGGAAACGATTTTCTAACTCTTATGGAGGAAAGAGGTGCAACACTTCTTGATACTGAAATTGTTTTAGGTGATAATGAATTTGGTTATACGGGTCAACCAGATAAATGTTGGTTAATGATGAATAAAATGAACAATGATTTTGGTTTAGTAATAACTGATTGGAAAACAAATCAACCAAAAAACTTTGAGGTGCATCATTACACCGGTAAGATGTATTCACCCTTCAATGAATACGATGATACAGCTTTAAGTCATTATTATTTACAATTATCTTTGTATGCCAAACTAATATTAAAGATGTTAAAAGGTACAAAATATGAGAATTTAAAATTATTAGGATGTGTAATTGTTTTATTGAAAGAAGACGGTACATATCTTGAGTATAAAGTACCAAATAAAATAAATAAATTGATAATGGATATTGATATTACAAAATATATTAATTATGGTAAAAAAAATTATACATATCGCTGATATTCATATTAGAACATTTCAGTTACATGATTTATATAAGAAACAATTTGAATGTCTTCTTGAAAATTTAAAAAAAGAAACAATAGAAAACGATTATGATGATATTCGTATTGTTATCGTTGGAGATATTGCTCATCAAAAGATAAACATTTCTAATGAGCAAATGATGTTAACATCTTGGTTTATTTTACAACTTATAGACCATATAGGTAAAGTTGTAATTATACCAGGTAATCATGATTTTTTAGAAAATAACACACAGAGAATGGATAGCATCACACCAATCGTAGAACTACTTAATCGAAAAGAAATTGAATACTATAAAGATAGTGGAGTATATAAAGATGATAACGTTAATTGGGTAGTTTATTCACTTTATCAAAACAATCAACGACCGAAATTTGAAAAATCAATTGATGGTGAAATTAATATTGGTTTGTTTCACGGAGTAGTTCAAGGAATGTCCACAGACATGGGTTTTCAATTTGAGGATGGATATGATAGATTGAACTTTATTGATTTAGACGTACTTCTTTGTGGTGATATACATAAAAGACAACAATTTAAATTACCTAATGGTGGAAAGGGTATTATGGTCGGGTCTTTAATTCAACAGAATTTCGGTGAAACTGTAACAAATCACGGATATGGTATATACGATATTTTGAAAGATGAATATATATTTTATGATTTACAAAATAATCAACCTTTTTTACATTTTACAATAAACGATATAAAAGATATCGAAACAGAAAACGAAATTTTAATCAACAAATAATATGAAAATTGGATTCATTGGATTAGGAAAACTTGGATTACCATGCGCACTAGCGGTTAACGAAAAGGGACATCAAGTATGGGGTTATGATATAAACCCAGAGGTAAAACTTATTTTAGATAATAAAGTCATTCCTTACAGGGAAAAAGGTGCAGATAAACTACTGCAAAACCATTCAATAAATTATGGGTCGGTTGAAGATGTTGTACAAAACAGCGATATTATTTTTGTACCTATTCAAACACCACACGAGTATATATACGAAGGTTGTACAAGAATACCTGAAAAGAGAGATGATTTTAATTATGAAGCTTTAAAACAAGGTATTAAAACATTATCTGACGTAATTGATAATCAAGGTGATTCTAAAATTGTTGTAATTATTTCAACAGTATTACCTGGTACAATTGAAAGAGAAATTTTCCCAATCATAGAAAACAATCAAAAATTCTTATTAGGGTATAATCCATATTTTATCGCAATGGGTACAACCATAGATGATTTTTTAAATCCTGAATTTGTTTTATTTGGAACTAATCGTGAAGAAATTGTTGAAACGATTAAACAGTTTTATGCAACAATACATGATAAACCGGTTTACAATACCAAGATTAAAAACGCGGAATTAATTAAAGTCTCCTATAACACATTTATTGGGATGAAGATAGTATTCTCAAATACTTTGATGGAAATGTGTCACAAAGTAGGTGCCAATGTGGATGAAGTACTCGGTGGTTTAAAATTGGCAAACAATAGAATCATATCTACAAAATATTTGAGTGGAGGTATGGGAGATGGTGGAGGTTGTCACCCACGAGATAATATTGCTATGAGTTGGTTAGCAGATAAAATTAATCTATCTCATAATTTTTTTGAGGATATTATGGAAGCTAGAGAAAATCAAACAGAATTCTTGGCGAATTTAATTTTAGAACATGAAGGTCCTTATTATATTTTAGGAAAAACATTTAAAGAGGAGACTAATTTAATACTTGGTTCTCCTGCGATATTATTAGGTAATATATTAAAAGAGAAAAATATTGAATTTGTTCATTATGACCCGTTTGTTGATTCTGACAAACCTAATTTTGAAAAGGGTACTTATTTTATTGCGACTAAACATTCTGAATTTAAAGACTTTAGATTTCCTAATGAATCAACGGTTATAGATGTGTGGAGATATCTTAATTTAAATGACGATAATATAAAATATATCAAAGTAGGGAATTAAAAATGAAATTAACTATCATATATCCAACAAGAAAGAGATTTGATTTATTTGTAAAATCTACAGAAAGTTTAATTGAGAAATGTTTAGATGTAAACAATTTAGAAATATTGGTTACAATGGATAATGATGATGTTGAGACAATAACAAAAACCGAGGAATATATTTCTGACAAACCATTCATAAAGATAATGTTAAGTGAAAGACATTATTATAAGAATTTAAATCTTTATGTTAACGCAGCTGCAAGTGTAGCAACAGGTGATTATCTTTTATTGTGGAATGATGATTGTATTATGGAAAGTTCTCATTATGATTTAATAATGGATAAGTATAAAAATAAATTTATTGTTGTAAATCCATTAGTTGTTAATGATATTGGATACTGTAGACAAGAAAATAAAATGTTATTTCCGATTATACCAAAAGAATGGGTTAATATAACGGGTAGATGGTCTAATAGTGGAGCATGTGATAGTTGGATTGAATTAATAAGTAATGAATTACATATTTCATTATATGAAGACGATATAAATATTTTTCATGATAGATATCATTTGACAGGAAATAATTTAGATGAAATATATACTGAGGCTGTAGATGATAGAAGATATATATACCATAATTTTTTTACAACAGAACAGCAAAACGAGAGAAAGAGAGATATTGATTTAATAAAAGAATATCTAACAATTTTTAAATGAAAAAGAAATTAATACCAAACCAATTTAAAGGAATTGGAGATGTAATATTCTCAATGACCTTGATAAAGAATCTTGCAAAAGATGATTATGAAATCGTATGGCCAGTTGAACATTGGTTTTTAGAGGGTTTAAAATTAGCGTATCCTGATATTACATTTGTTTCAAAACATGAAATGAATATTAATTATGAAAATTTTGAAGATTTTGAAACAGAAGAATATAGACAAGTACCATTAAGATATATTGGTGATATTACAAGAACACCTTGGTATGACTGTATGTATGAAAAATACAAATACTATAACATGGACTATTCAAATTGGAAAGAATTGGCTATGTTTAATAGAGATACTGATAAAGAGATTAGATTGTTTAATTTATTAGGATTGAACAACGGAGAAAAGTATAATTTAATTTGTCCATATTTTGGATCTGAATTTAACCATAGATTAGATATAAAACCACAGAATGATTTGAAAACTATTGAAATGAGAAATGTGGAAGGGTTTAGTTTGTTTGATTGGAGTTATGTAATTGAAAATTCACATACGCTACACATACCAAATTCTTCACCCATTTATATCGTTGAATTATTAAAACCAAAATCTGAAGAGATACATCTATATAGTAGATACCCAATGGAGGACCATTTCTTAACAACAATAAAATTACACACAAAAAATTACATATACCATACTAATCCATAATCATGTTAGATAACTATAAAATGTAAGATAATGGGGTTATAAAAAAATATGAAAAAGAAAACCACTATGGTGTTAGACGAAGAGTTTATCTTATATTGTCAATTAAATAATATTAACGATATTGAAAAACTTGCAGAGGAAACTTTTAAAAAGGGTTTCTCTTCATTGAAATATCCTGAAACACCAATCAGTGCAAGTAAACAAAAAATTATAGAAAAAGAAATTATCAAAGAGGTGCCGATTGAGGTAATTAAGGAAGTTATTGTTGAAAAAATTGTAGAGAAAGAGATTATAAAAGAGGTTCCTGTTGAAAAAATTATAGAAGTTATTAAAGAAGTTCCTGTTCAAGTGAAAGGAGAGACACAAATAATAACGAAAGAAGTTATTAAAGAAGTAAAAGTGGAAGTTCCCGTCATAAAAGAAATTAACAACTTAGAAGAAATTAAGAAATTAAAAGAAGAAAATGAAAAATTAAAATCTGAATTAAAAAAAATTCAACAATCACTTGATAAGTTGAATAAGGCAAAATACATGAAAAATAGTGATTTAGGTAGCCTTTATTCTGAATAGATTTTTAATACGAACTTTTTTTCTTATATTAAATTAAAATGATAAATTATGGATATTTTACTATTATGGATTCTCACCGCATATGGAATGACATCGATTATTGTGTGGGGATCAATTTTCGAATCAATAAGGGAGTTTATTAAAAAACATTCTAAATTTTTTGGCGACTTGATAAGTTGTACTTTGTGTACATCAACATGGGTTGGTTTTTTTATGTCTCTTGTATTAGGGGGTTTGATTACTAATTTATTAAGTGTACATTGGTTATTAGGTATTTTCTTTGATGGGATGTTTACCGCAGGTTCTGTTTGGGCTGTTAATGCCATAATTGAGTTCTTTGAGGAGAGTAGACTAAAATAATTTTGATGCCATTTTTAAGGGGAGCTAGTTTTAATGACGGTCCGGTTAGAGGTGCAGTAATAGATTTTTTTGATAATAATTTTGGTGTATTATTAAATGAAACACCACATGAAATGAAAGTTATTGACTTAACAGGTGTCACAGAAACTCTTTTAGGTGTAGAAGTAGAAGGTGGAGGTTGGACTGGTTGTTTTTGGAAGAATGAAAAATATTGTATGATTTCAGATGCAGGATTTCCAACTATAAACATACCAATTAGAAAACAAAAGTATTGGATGCCAGTATATAGTTTTTATGGTAAAATGAAAGAAAATCCATCTTATGATAAAAACATTTTTGTAAGAGCGAATAAAGATTTTACACAAATGATTGTCATAAGACCTGAAACAGTTAGAAACCCAAACAAGGTATATAAAACTAAATTTCAACCAAACAACAGTAACGAACCAGAAGATTGGTTATCATTTAAAAAAGAAGACGTAGAAACATATAATTTAACTAATGGAGAGTGGAAACTCGACAAATAATATGAAATATCATAATCCCTTTATAAAAGTTACGTGGGAAGATACTTCAGAAAATTTTACTCCTGAAAAAATCAGAAGAGTAAAATCGTATTTTCAAGACAAATACAAAACCAAGTATATACAGGTTATTACAAAAACCTTAACTGATAAATCTGCAATTAAATTAGAGTCATTAGAGGCGTCGGATAGTATTTTAGATCAACAATACCAAAAAAAATTAATGAAAGAATTCATTACTGAGAATGGTATTTTTACTAAATGGGAGATGGTTGACAGATTGGATAACAGGGTGAATAGTGAAATTGATAAATTAAATCAAAATAAAATACGATATAATAAATGGTTCATAAAAAAGGTAGAGTTTTCAAACTTTCTTTCTTTTGGTGAAATCAATATTATTGACTACACTGAGTTAGATGGTATAACAGTAATTGAATCTACACCAAAAAACTTTGGAGGTAAATCTACATCATCAGTCGACTTGTTGATGTTCTTATTTTTTAACTCTACAACCAAAACAAAAATTGCTGGTGAAATTTTTAACAAATTTACAGATAAAGATGAGGTTAGTGTAAGAGGTGAAATTACTATAGACGGAGATGATTACGTTATCGAAAGAAAATTATCAAGAAAGAAAACCAAATCAAATGATTATAATGTAACCAACAAACTTGAATTCTATAAAAGAAAAGAAGATGGTTCAATAGAAAATTTGACAGGAGAACAAAGAAGAGAAACGGAGTCTTTTATATCATCAGCAATTGGAAGTGAGGAGGATTTTCTTTCTACAATTATGACAACTGGAAATAACTTAGAACAATTAATAGAATCTAAACCAACAGCGAGAGGTCAAATATTAACTAAGTTCATGGGATTGGAAAGTCTACGTGAAAAGGAGGAGATTGCAAAAAATATTTATAATGATTGGAGTAAAAAGTTAGTTTCTAATGTTTATAATATTACACAATTAGATATTGATAACACATCATATCAAGATAGTATTACTAATTCAGAAAATGAAATTGAAAGACTCGGTAATGAATTAGGTAGGTTAGAAAAAAAACTAAAAACTCTTGAATCAAGAAAAGATGAATTACTAAGTTCAAAAAATAACGATGTCGATCAAGACCTGATTAAAACAAACCCAACGTTATTAAAAAGAGAAATAAATGATTTAATTTTACAAAGAGAGGGTAGTAAAAGAAATGCTGATTCGGTAAGTGTTAATGAACCCTCAAAGTACTATGATGAAGACACACATAAAGAACTGAGAGGTAAATTAGTAGAACTTCAGGGATTTGATGCAGCATTAAAATATGAAAAAAGTGATAAAGAAAGATTAATCATACAACTTACTGAGGGTACGATATGTCCGACTTGTAAAAGAGCGTTGGAAGATGTTGATCACACCGATGAAATTGAAAATATCAAAAAACATATTGAGGAATTACTAAAGGACACCAAATCAAATCAAGATAAGTACGATGAACTAAAAAAAGAATGTGATGAATTTGAAACTTTGAGAACCGAATTTGATAATTACGAAAGAAATAAACTTCGTAAAGCTCGTTACGAATTAGAGGTTGACCAGAAGCAACTTGAAATTGATTCAAAACAATCTAAGTTAGACAATTACGAAAGTAACAAAAAGAAACTTGAAGAGAATCAAAAGATAGATGGAGAAATAATTGCTTTGAGGTCACAAATTGAGACTTCAAATGCAGACATCAGAATTGCAAATAGTTCAATAGAAAAACACAAAACTAATATCACAACAATGACCGAAAAGATAAGAGTTAATAATGAACTAATTGTAAAAATTAAATCTGAAGAAGAATTGTCTGGTGTTTTTAAAACTTATCTAACAGTATTCGGTAAGAATGGAATTTCGAAAGTTATTATGAAAAACATGATACCACTTTTAAATCAAGAGCTTTATCGTTTGTTGGTTGATAGTTGTCATTTTATATTAGAACTTAACGTTAATGATAAAAATGAAGTGGAATTTCTAATGATTGATACAGAGACTAGAATTATAAAACCATTGAACGCTGGTTCAGGATATGAGAGAACAATATCATCACTAGCACTTCGTAGTGTTTTGACTAAAATTTCATCACTACCTAAACCAAACATTGTTGTAATGGATGAAGTATTTGGAAAAATTGCAGACGAAAACTTAGAAATGGTTGGTGAATTCTTCAAGAAAATTAAAAATTATTTCGAACACATATTGGTCATATCACACAATTCACTAATCAGAAACTGGTCGGATAATATCATTATGATTAAGAAAGACGACAATATATCATCTATAGATTTTATTACCACAAAAATATCTTAATTTGTTTTTTAATTTATTTTTGTGTATTTTTGGTAAAAACATGACAATTATGACAGAACTAAAAGATATTAAAGACTTTAACCTATATGCAAAAGATAATGGGATTGGATCATTGAAACTACACAATTACAACAAAATGATTGAAAGTAGTTTAACACCATACATTTTGGAGGAGAGACAGATGAACGTTACGGTTATGGATGTTTTTTCCCGATTAATGATGGAAAGGATTATTTGGGTTGCAGGTGAAGTAAATGACCACATGTCAACTATCGTACAAGCCCAATTAATGTTTTTGGATAGTATTGACAACAATGACATTACGATGCATATTGATAGTCCCGGTGGTTCTGTAAAATCAGGTTTATCTATGGTTAATGTGATGGAATATATCAAATCTGACATGAAAACAATTTGTACAGGTATGGCAGCATCTATGGGTTCTGTATTATTAGGCGCAGGAACAAAGGGAAAAAGAGGGGCGTTAGAAGATGCGGAAATCATGTTACACCAATCATCAGGAGGTGCGGTAGGTAACATTCAAGACGCGGAAATCACAATGAAGTGGTGGAAAAAGAAAAATGAACGTCTTTTTGAATTGTTGGGTAAGTACTGTGATAAATCAAAGGAAACAGTTATGGCTGACGCTTCGAGAGACTTTTGGTTAACCGCCGAGGAAGGTGTCAAATACGGTATCATTGATGAGGTGGTAAAAAAGAAATAGGATAGGTAATTAAGGGTTTATTTAAATAAGGGAGTCACTGGCTCCCTTATTTTTTTTCTAATATTTATAAGTAAAAGATTTACATATGAAAATTAATAAACAGGACATCCTTCTCGTTATTATCGTGATTTTGGCTGGTTATTCCATATTTCAGATGAATGGAATAAAAACCGATGTTGCGGGTTATAATGCGAAAATTGACTCAATTCAAAATGAAATCGATTCGGTTGAGATGGTAAACAAGGAAATTACCACACAAATTTTATCAATTGATAAAGACATTAACAATATCGATAATGATATTGATAAAGTAACAAAGAACATAACAATTATTAAAAATAACACAAATGAAAAAGTTGATGCTGTTAATGAGTTTACTTTTAGTGACCTCGCTAAGTTTTTCTCAGACCGATACGAAGGAAATGTCGGTGGTGCAGGACACGATAGTACCACTAAAAGTCCCAATCGCTAAACTAGTAATCAAAGACCTTATTAAGGGAGATGGTGCACTAGTTGAAATTAAAGAGTTAAATAAAGTCATTTTGATGAAAGATGACCAAATATCTTTAATGAAACAAAAGGATACTTTAAAAAATCAAAAAATTTCTAATCTTGAATTAATTATTAGTAAAAAAGACGAACAATTTAGTTTAGAGAGACAAAAATCCGAAAGTCTTTTAAAAGAATTGAAAGGTCAGAGAAGAAAGACGTTCTTATATAAAGTGGGTTCTTTTGTCGGTATCGTAGCCACATCGGTATTGCTTTTGAAATAAAATGAAAAAGATAATGGCCGACACCAAGACCTACACTCTTTTTATTTACGGAACATTCGAAGACCACGATGAGGTGGAATACTTCTGTATGGAGGTTATGTTAAATTCTCCTGCTATTAAAACTTTGAGGTATGTGATAGAAAATAATAATAATATAATTGTTATATTTGATTCAGACTTAGAACCTCATAATCTGTCAACGGAATTACTCACGTTTATGATAAACGATACAGTTAAATATTATTTTCTTTATCCACTTGACACTCTTGTTACAGCACATTTACCCGAGAAACTTAAGGATTTCATATTCAAACCACAGGAAGTACAAATGAATATTAGGGTGGAATATATAAAACCCAACAGAAAAGACTTCGACTTGGACGAGGTTTTGGAAAAAATAGAAAAGACCGGTTTAGATAGTCTAACCGACGACGAAAAGAATTTCCTCGACAGTTTTGGTAATTAGGTTTTTTTTTGTTATTTTTATTTTATAAGCAAAACTAAACCCGTATTTTTTATGAAGAAATCCATTATTGTAAGTACTGAGGAAATACAACAATACATAAAAGATATTCGTAAGATTCCTGTAATCTCACATAAACGTCAAGAAGAAATTTTTACCCAATTAAAAAATCCACAGATAACTAAAACAGATAGAAGTCGACTATTTGATGAATTGGTTGTTGGTAATTTACGTTTCGTGATTTCTGTTGCAAAAATGTATCAGAATCAAGGAATGGATATTATGGATTTAATTTCTGAAGGTAACATAGGTTTGATAAAGGCCGCGGAAAAGTTTAACCCCACTAGTGGATTAAAGTTTATTTCGTATGCGGTATGGTGGGTAAAACAATCTATAATGGCTTCTTTAAATGAAAATGCAAGAACCATTAGAATACCCTCCAATCTTGTACAAGAAGCTCAAAAGCAAAAAAGGAAAGAACAATCTTTAGAAGAGGACACCTTTTTAATATCAGATGATACAAACATCCCCCCAAGTAACTTACCATATTGTGTTGGGTTATTTAGTGAAATAAACGAAGATGGTGATACATTGATAGATGTTATACCAAATAAAAACGCTGAATCCCCTGAACAATATGTAAACTCAACAGAGGAAATAAAGAAAAAGGTCGAACTAATGTTATCCATTTTAGATCAAAGAGAAAGAACTATCATAATAAAATATTTTGGATTAACGGGTACAGAATCTAATTTAGAGGACTTAGGAGAGGAGTTTGGGTGTACTAAAGAAAGGATTAGACAACTTAAGGACAAAGCAATAAAGAAACTTAGAAACGAAAGTTTTGGTCTACTAAACTATTTATAAAAATAAAAAATTATCAAAATGAAAAAATTTGTAGAAAATAATTTTGTAATAATCGTACTCGTTATATCAATTTTAACTTTATTTAAGAGTTGTAATGACGGAAGACAAATATCTAAAATTCAAAAAGATATAAAAACAATAAAAGACTCTTCATTTACAAAACAAGAATTATCTATTATATTAAAAATTGAAGGTCTTAAATCAGAAAAAAGAATGATACAGGCGACAGACAGAAAGATATTAGATGTTCAACGTCAATCTCAGATAGACGAAGAATTATCAACTTTGTCTAAGCAAGTTCCTAAATGGTAAAATGAAAAATTGGTTAAACAAAAATTATAAAACATTAATTATTGCCGCGTTTTTGGTTCCTATTATAACCGTGGCAATTGTTTCCATATCACACGTAACGACGTGGTATGGTATATCAAATCCCGTTACATGGTCTGTATACCTTTCTATTGGTATTGAAATTGCGGCACTATCGGCATTAGCAGCCATTTCAGCAAATATGGGATCTAAGATATATTTCCCATTTGCTATTGTTACCTTAGTACAATTTATAGGTAACATATTTTTTGCGTATTCATACATAAACATTGATACACAACAATTCAAAGATTGGGTTGATTTGGTCTCCCCACTCGTAGAATTTTTAGGGGTTGAACCCACTGACTTTGTAGGACATAAAAGATTTTTAGCCTTTTTTGCTGGTGGTATGTTACCTGTAATTTCACTTTCATTTTTACACATGTTAGTGAAGTTCACTGAAGAAGATAGAAAAAAACAAAATGAAGTAATAGAACAACAATCAAAACCTGAAACGACCGTTCAGGCAAGTGATTTAGTTGGTGAAGTTTCAAGATTAAGATTAAGTGAAGAGGATTTAAAAAAATTAGAAGAGGTTTTACTTAACTCACCTCCACCAAATGAAAAATTAGTGGACGCATTTAAACGTCACGAAGAACATAAAATTGAAGAAGAAAAACTAAAGGCCGTTTCATTAAAAGAAGAGTGGGTACTTAATGATGAAGAAATTCTTAAAAGAGCCGAAGAAATTAAACATAGACAGATTTTAGTAAAGGCCCAAGAACTAAAAAATCAAAGAGAGGAAATACATGGTCCCGATGATTTAGAAGAAGAACCTACCGCATTAGCTAATAGTGAATATAGAGAAAACATAGATGTTGAATTAGTTGAAGAAGAGGTTGTTAATGATACACCAACTTCTATTGAAGAAAAAACATTAAACCTAAGACAGGTTGTTTTTGAACCAATAGAAGAGACAACAATATCTACAAAAGAAGAACAGAGAGAATTGTTATCTGAGATGATGAGAAATGACCAAGAGTTAGGTTTATATGATGAATCTTTATTCCCTAAAAAAATTATAGAAAATTCAAAAATTGAAGAAGTATTAGAACAAAAATTAATAACTCCTGCATTATCAGATGAGGAAGTTAGGGAAATGTTTATGGATGAATGGGAAAGAAAATTTGAGTTAGTTGAAGAGGAAGATTTTTCCACTATAGAACCCACTGAAGAAGAAATACAACAAAATTTTTCCACTATAGAACCAAATCCCGAAAATTTTTTCCAAGAAAACACAGAACAAGAATTTCATATATCGATTCAAGAAATCCCAACTCCGAATGTGAAAGAAGAAATAATTGAGAATACTTTTCCCGAACCAATACTAACACCAACTAATCCAGAAGGGTTAGTTGAAAAAAAAAATTTTTAACGGAGGAACATCACTTAGAGGTGGAGGTAAACTACCCCTTAAACACGGAAGATACTCAATCATCAGATTCGGTGGTACCAACCCAACCAATCTCAACCCCTGACGATTTATATTGGGAAACAGACGACACTAATCCAAATCAAATTATATATGATTTGGAGAATGATGAAATTATTATTCCCACTGACGAAGATATTATTACGACACCAACCTTAACCGATCAAACAATAATTAAGAAAATAGTTTCAAGAAATGTTGGTAATACAAGACGTAGACGTTTTAGATAAGTCTAAGTTAAATGTTGTAAAAAGGAAATCCAAAAAAACACAGATATTACTCTACGATACACAAAGAAGGGTTGATGATTTTATTCAAAAAATTAAGTATCGTAAAAATGGTAATTACCAAGATATACCCCATTTTGTCATTACTAAATTAGGAATGGTATATCAATTATTTGATAGTAATTACACCTCTAATACATTTGATAATCCCTCTTTAGATAGAAAACAAATAAAAATTGCAATAGAAAACCTTGGGTGGTTGAATAAAAACACCATTACGGGTTCATATAGTAATTGGATTGATGACCCCTATCGTTCAGAACCGCTTATAAAAAATTGGAGAAATCATTATTATTGGGATAAGTACAATGATATACAAATGGAGAAGGTTTCTGAATTATGTGAGTTCTTATGTGACAAACATCAGATTTTTAAACAACATGTACCATCTCAGGGATATCTTGAGAATATATCTAAATTTAACGGTATTGTATGTAAATCCAACTTTTCAAATATTTATACAGATATAAACCCATCATTTAATTTTAGAATATTATTTAATCATGCAAAATAGAAAAAACATAGGGTACGACGAGACCAAAAAGATGTTAAATGCATTAAGGAACCTTAATGAGTCAATTAGAATGAACAAAATTCTAAGTGAACAAGAAACACCTACGACATCAGATGTAAATAACGAAATAGATGTTATAAATGATGTTGACATCAAAATATTATCGTCTGATAAAATGGATATGAAACTATCTGATGAACACAAAAACGCAATATCAGGACTAATAGATTCTTTTAGACAACAAGTCTCAGAAATTGCTAATATGGAACCCGGTATAACCATAAACATGAATCAGATTAGATTAGATGGGTCAATTTCTAATGTTGATATTAGTTTTGTACTAATTGCGGGAGATGAATCTGGTTTTTATATAAATGCGGACATGTTAAAAATTGATGACGAAACACTTATGTCAATAGATAAATTATTTAAATTTCAGTTAGTATTTGAGGATACTATGAATCCAATAATAAGAGAAAGAAGTAATAATTAAAATGCCACTTACAGATTCAGATAAGAGAGAAATAGAAAGAATCACCAAAAAGGAGATTAAAGATTTCATGGATTCAACCCAAGCTCATAAGTTAGTTGTGGACATGGTAAAAAAAGAGATGGGTACTAGAGATATAAACGATAAAGTTATTGACTTATCAACTAAAGTTGTTGTTGAGTTATTCAAAACCCTGTGGCAAAGAAAGTCATTTTGGGAATCAGCACTAAAAAATGTTAAATAAAGAAAAAAATATTAGACCTGATATTGAGGGTGAAATGGATGAACTTCAAAGAGTTTCACAAGATTTGAAACGTGATGAAGGTATAGATATTTCTGTCGATGAGGTTATAAAATCTTTTGAAAATTCGGAGGAAGAAACCCTAACGGATGATGTTTGGGTTAAATTGGAGAATACAGAATCAAATGAAATAGAAAAAAATGATTGGGATTCGGTAACGGATATTGCTAAAAATTATAAAAAAACCAATCCAAAGAAACTTAAAAAGGTTATAGAAAGTGGTGAATATCGTAGACCATTAATTTTAAAATTGGGAGATAGATACATTTTAGTTGCTGGAAACACAAGATTATCAACCGCTGCGGCAATGGGGGTAAATCCAAAAGTTTTCATTGGACAGGTGGAAGTGGATAACGAATTAGATGAGAAATGGTCTGAGAAATATAAAAAATCAATAGATTGTAATAATCCAAAGGGCTTCAGTCAAAGAGCACATTGTCAGGGTAAAAAGAAAGAAACCAAAGAATCAATGGGAGCCGATTCCGCCGGCGCATTTTCCGCACCCGCATTTAGTGGTGTAATTAAGAAAAAAGACATTTATAATCCAAAAAACTTTAAAAAGTACAACATAAATGAGGACGAAGTAAGGGAAGCAACAGACGCGTCATCATCGGGAGCATATGATGTACCATTTGGAAATGGGGGTAAAAATCCCTTAAAGATTAATGGTCCTGATAGTGTTAAAAAATCACGAGCTGTAAAAGATAAGAATTTTCCAAAATGGGGTGGACCGGGTGGTATTTTTATAAAAATTAAAGAGAAGTGTAAAAAATATCCATACTGTAATCAGGGAGATATTAATGCAATAGAATTACTTGAGATTAAGGATGAAGTAGTTGAAATATCAGAAAAATTCGGTATACCATATAAAGAAATGGAGAAAACCGTATTAAATGAAATAAATAAGATATTTATAAGTATGAATTTATCAGACATCAATTCATTGATAGAAAGTATTGCTAAAGACGAAGTAAAGAAAACAATTCTTTCTGAGTCAGAAAACAGCAAAAAAGAAGTTTACCACATTAAACTTGAGGGTGAACCTATCGATACTTTTAAAAGTAAAGAAGAGGCTGAAGAAGCTTTACCAAAATATCAATCAAAAGAAAAGGGTGAACTTATAATTGAACCTGAAGTCTATGAATCATATCAAGATATGATTGAAAAAATGGACCTAATGGGACAAGAATTACAAGAAAAAGAAAATCAAAATATGGAAAATCAACAACCAATGGAGGGAAATGCCTTCGCTTATGCCGCATTAAAAGCAAAAGAAGCGGGTAAAAAAAGTTTTAAATTTAAAGGTAAAGAACATGATGTTGAAGAATCATGGAAACAACTTGAAGAAGAAGAGGGTATGTGTTATGAGTGTGGTGATAAATCTATGGAAGAAAAATTAGTTGGTAACCAAAAGAAATTGGATATGGATAAAGATGGTGATATTGGTGCTGACGATTTATCAAAACTAAGAGATATGAAAGAAGATGATGATGAAGAAGATATGGTTTTCATTATATGGTCAAAATATAGTGAAGATGCATACAAAGAACATCAACCCGATACCTTTTCAGATGAATTTGAATATGCTGATAATGTAATTAATCATGTTGTACAATCTGCAATTTCAAATGGAGAATGTGATGAAGAAGACGAGAATGATTTGGTTGATGAAATTAAAGAAATGTTCGCTTTAGATATTTTTGATGTTTATAGAGAAGAGGTTGGTATTGAAGGTGATGACGAAGATGGTGAGGAAGAGGAATTAGATGAAGGATTTACTATGTTTATGTCATCTATTATTTCTGATTATAGAGAAAAATATGGTAGAGACCCAAGTGATGAAGAATTGGGGAAAGAAATGAAAAAGATTTACAGCGAACCAAAAAAAGACAAAGATAAAAAAGACGATAAAGATAAAAAGAATGTTAATGAAGGTGATGGTAATTGTAGTGAATGCGGAGGAACGATGTATGAGAAAGAATGTTCTGAATGTGGTTATATTATGAACGAATCAAAAACTAATAAAAAACTTATTCGTTTTACGGAATCGGAAATGGTAAATTTAATTAAGAAAATGGTTACTGAATCAGTACATGGTTTAGAAGTTACAAAGAAAGCACAATCACAATCTAAAAAAGATAATGAAGCGAATGCTAAAGATGTGAAAACAAAAATAGAAAAAGCGGTAAAAGTCGAAGGTAGTGATAATCCTGAATTCCCACATCAAAACAATAGTGGTACTAAAGTTGCAAGACAAAATAATGAGGAAGAGAATGAGTTCGTTGAAGATAACAGAGGAGGTAAATCAATCGATTTGGATTATGATCACGAACCATCGGATAAATTTAAAAAGAGATTAAAGTCGGCATTAGAAGGTGATTCTACTATGGGTAATTCACAAGAAGCCGCTAATGTAGTTAAAAGTGATTTAGGTAAGAATTTATCTAAACAGGCTGAAAGAAAAGGTAAAAAAGATGAACAGGCACCAAGATACAAAAAGGAACCTCAACCTGTTAAAGAAGTCAATGAATCTGAAAAACAAATTTCTTCTGTATTAAAAGAAGAAATTGAGAAGATTAAGAAAATGGCCTCTTACAACAAGAAAACTCAGTAATATCTTCTTTTTCTTTTCTTTTATCCTTATATTATTAAATTATTAGGGGTATGGAAAATAAAGAAGGTTACTTAGAGTTTATATTTTCAGAAAGTTATAAAAATCAAATCGATGTTTGGTATCGAGCATATAATATATCTCGAGAAAAAACCGAATTGTTTCGTGATTTTTTAATTTCACTACACGAACTAATTGATAAAACATATTTGGGTCCCGAGGTCTTCGAAGTGGAAGAAGACCAAATGGGACACTTCACATGGTGTTGGAATAAAACAATCGAAAGTTTTAATAAAGAAAGAATTTATTTAAAAGAAATCGGTTCCCATAAAGACTATTTCTGTAATTTTTACATCGAGGCCTTTTACATCACCAATTTAGAGGGTAATAATTCAAAAATACTAGAATATCTCAACAAATTATTCGATTTCAAACATAAAAAATCTAGGTCTGAACTTGATATGTTAACGGAGATTTATAAAATGTTAGATCAAAACTTGAAAAAGTGAATTTTTTTCCATATATTGATATTAAAAACCGAAATAATATGGAAACCTTAAGAAAAATTAAGGAGTTGGTTGAAAAGATGTCAGTAGATACCCAAAAAGTTTTTGAAAAAGGAAATCGAAGTGCATCAATCAGAGCTAGAAAATATGCTCAAGAAATAAAACTCCTAATTGCACAATATCGAAAAGAAGTATTAGACGAAATTAAAAAACATGATTAACGAATTAAAGTTGTTTTTACTTATACTAAGTTTAGTATTTGCCTTACCATTTGTTTTTGAATTTGTATTTAAATTGTTTCAGGAAAACCCCGAACAGATTGATGTAAATAAAACAGAAAAGGTGTTACTTCATATTGCAATTGCATATATAATAACCTACATTTTAATTTAATAATGTGTTTGAAAATATAAAATCGTTAAGACCTTATTTCTTTTCATTAAGAGAAATAGAAAACAATGTTAGTTTAGATATCAAGATTCCTTTGACATGGAAATACGATGAGATTATAAAACCATATCGTATTTTAAACGTAAAAATACAAGACAAAAACGATAAATATACTTTATTGTCTCTTATATCAAAAGCTAATCAAAATGGATATGATGTTGCGTTTGCGTGTGCAAATGAAATAATTAAACTCAATAAGGAAGAGGAGGAGAAACAAAGACTCTTTCAAGAAAAGGTAAAAGAGTTACAAGAGTTATTCAAAAAAGAATCCTTAGACAAATTGAAAGATATAAACTTACAAATGTTAGATGGACAAAAGATTACAACAAGCATCGGATTGGTTGAAGAAGGAGATGGAGAAGGACAAGATGGAAGTGGAGAATTACAAGAATCAGACGATTGAAGAAATAAAAAATATAGATAAGAAAAAATTATTTGTTGAAAAACCGAAACCTAAAACAACAGTATTTAAAAAGATATTAAAAATATTCGGTTATGACAAAAAAAGGTGATTTATTAAATCAGTTGGCTTTGATATCAGATTTAGTTGAGAAACTAAACGCGGACATGAAATCGAACACAATTATTTTTGAAGTTTCAAAATTAGAATTTGATAGAATCTATCAATATATCGAAAAAAAGAATAACAGAAAGTCAGTTACACCAAAGGATAGATTTACAATTACAATAGGGGTTGTGGATATTGTTTTTAGTACGAATAATGTCTAAAGAGTTCTCTTCTTTTAAAACCTTTAGATTCAAGTAAATTATACAGTAGTTTTCTTTGGTGTGTTGTAATATCTTTCACAAAAATAAAATTACCTTTTTTCTTTTTTAATAGTTTTTCTTTAACAAGTTCAAATAGTCTTTCTGCGTCATGAAGATTCTTGTTACCATATAACCACACATCATTTTCAACCTGTACAAATAACTTATTATTTAAAGTGAACACTTGTGCGATTTCGGATATTGGATAAATTTTATCCATCATCTCATGAAATCTAATTCTTTTTTTTATTTGAAAATCATAAATCAATTCCTCTTTCCAATAAGGAATTATTTCTTTTATCCTGAATTTACCATCTTCCATTTTAGCCTCGATATTTCTACCTAAACTATCTTTAACCCACGGATTGGTTGACCATCTTGTGTTTGGAAATATGAGTGCTAATTCAAAAACCTGTTCTTGATTTCTTTTACCCCCTTGTATTTTTACAAAATCAGGTTTACGTTGTGTTTTATGTTCGTTCCAATATTCTGTAATGGTTGTTCTTTTCATACACTTATAGAGAATTTTAATTCTTTTTTTGTTACAAAATAGAACAATAAAATATTTTCCCTTTTTCATAATAGTTTAGTAATGAGATTATAAATCCCGTATATGGAAAATGCGGATATAACAATGAATGTTAATATCACCCACTTTTCCATTTTTTCAGACTCCTTTTCTATAAAGTCCATCATCTCCTTTTTTTCTTTCTTTTTACATTTTGAACAAGCCATACCAAAAATATACTAAACATATTTCTCTTTTTCAATTTTAAAGGTTATATTTTATAATAAAGATTAATGATTAATAAATGATATCTTATATTGGCGGTAAAGCTAGAATCGGTAAATGGATAGTACCTTATATTCCTAATGATATTGAAACATACGTTGAGGGTTTCTCAGGTATGTTTTGGGTGTATTTTAATATGGAACTTAGTGATTATCCTAATCTTAAAACAGTGGTCTATAATGACTTTAATAAATTAAACACTAATCTATTCAAATGGGCGAAACAGTATGATACATTTTGGGATGCGTTGTCACAATACCCATGTCAACAACTTGGTGTTGTTAATACTCCACCAGAATATGAACAAATGTTCAAAGATTATCAAAGAGAAATATTTGATTCTAATTTTGTTATCACAGAAGAAAATAGTTTAGAAGTTGCGTGTAAATATGTTTATGTCTTAGGTCAAGTGTTTTCAGGTTCAAAACCCGAAACGGCATCCTATATGGATTATAAAGGAGATTATAGATGTAAAGTCTTGGTGTTTATGGATAAATTAAAAAATTCTAAGTATAGAGAACATTTTGATAAAATAACTTTTATTGAAAATCTTGATTTTGAAAAGGTTGTTGAGAAGTATGATTCACCAACAACATATTTTTATATGGACCCACCATATTGGAGGACTGAGAACTATTATTCTAATCATGATTTTGATTCGAGTGACCACGAAAGACTTGCGAATGTTATAAAATCAATACAAGGAAAGTTCTCACTTTCTTATTATGATTTCCCACAACTACAAGGATGGTTTCCACAATATCAGGTTACTGTTGGTAAACATAATCAATTAGATATGTTTGGTTATTCGGGGTACACATGGGAAAGAAAAGATTTCAGTAAAGCCGCATCCACAAAGAAGGAAAAAAATATCGGAACTGAACTATTAATAATGAACTACTGAGTTCAATATTTATTTAAAAATTAAAATTATGGAGTCACATTGGTACGTGGTAAAAGTTTTACCCGGTAGGGAAAGAATTCTAAAAGAAGAGTTTAACAAACAAATTACGCAAGGTAAAATAAATAATATTACAAGATTCGTCTGCCCAACAGAAAGAGAATTTAAAATTATAAAGAATAAAAAAGTTATTAGAGAAAAAGTTCTTTATAGTGGATATCTTTATTTTGAAAGTCAAATTAATCTTTCAAAAGAAGATTTAAAGTTCATATCTGGATTTAATGGACTTATGGGTTTTATGGGTGAAAGAATACCAATAAAACTTAAGGAAACAGATGTTAAAAGAGTAATTAAAGACGAGAAATTAGAAGAATTTAACCAATCAATGAAGTATAATTACTCTGTTGGTGATTCTATAAAAATTATAGACGGACCATTCACAACATTTGAGGGTATTATTTCATCAGTTAATGGAGAAAAAGTCTCATTAGAGGTAAGAATTTTTGGGAGAGTTACTTCGGTTGAATTAACTTTGCGTCAAATTGAGAAACTTTAAATAACATGTCACCAGAGGTTTTAATTTACATAAGAAACATCAAAAAATTTTTAGATACAAATGATGAGGCTCATCAGTATTTTTTAAAAGATTTAAATGAAGATGATTTTTATTCAAAGATTGCAGAATCATCTCAAAAAAATTTTGATAAGAATGGTGACCCAATGTTATTAAGGAATCAATTTGAAGAAATAAAAAATCAATTATTAAAATCGTCAAATAAAAAAAAAGAAAACAATATTTTTTTAGATTTAAAAGATTTCGGAACAATTTGTTTAAATTAGTTTATTCTTAATCAAAATATTGTTATAATTTTTTTATGGACAAATCTTTACCAAAAAACTATCCTATTTACGAAGCGTCATATGGAGGGGACATCCCCACAGAACAATATTTTGTAATATTATTTGATGTATTACCATCTAAGTATGAGCAATCAACTAAAATGTATGATAAGAACATCGAAAATTATTTTATATTGAATGGTTTCGTAAAGATTATTGATTCAAGAATTTCAAATAGAAGAAGTGAAACCACGCACTCGGTCATTTTAAAAAATGAAAGTAATAAAATTATTTTAGAACTTAATTCAACCGATAATAATAAAGAAAAATCCCTCTTTAATATTAAGGTGTACTACGATATTAGTAAAGGTGAAGTAGCTAAACAATTAAAATTCGACGACCTCAAACCATTTGAAAGAAAAAAAGAAAAATCAAACATTAGTTTGATAAGATCTGATATGGGTCACTTAGACACAGAGGATTATGATTTAGTTGTGCCAGAAACAAATATAGAATTAAATTATGGTTCAGAATTTTCTAAAGTTCATGAAGTAATTATCAATTCATTAAATAAAAAAAACGGAAAGGGTATCATACTTTTACATGGAGACCCCGGTACAGGAAAAACATCATACATAAAATATCTCACATCTTTAATTAAGGAAAAGGATGTTTTGTTTGTACCACCATCAATGGCCGAAATGTTATCCGAACCCACAATTATTCCATTTTTGATGGACCATATAAACTCAATTTTAATTATTGAGGATGCGGAAAGGGTAATTGCAGATAGGGAGGGGAATGGGTCACCCGCAGGTGTTTCGAATATCTTAAACCTAACCGATGGTATTTTGGGGGACTGCTTGAATATTCAAATAGTTGCCACCTTTAACATGAAACGTGAAAAAATTGATTCGGCTTTACTTAGGAAGGGTAGATTGATTGCGGAACACAAATTTGAAAACCTATCTGTTGAGGAAACAAACAAACTTTTAAAACATTTAAATAAAGATGTTAAAAGTGATGTCGGACTAAGTTTAGCGGATATTTATAACATAGACGTAGAAGTTTATAAATCAAAAACGAAAAGTAAAATAGGATTATATTAATATGGAAAATGTAAATGCACAACAATTAGGTCAATTACAGAGCGCGGGACATAAATTATTAGTTGATTTTTGGGCTCCATGGTGTGGACCTTGTAAAAATTTACTACCAAGACTCGAGAATCTTGAAAACAAATACCCAAATGTAAAATTTGTTAAAATAAATGTGGACGAGAATGTTGATTTTGCCTTGGATTTAAATATCAGGACCGTACCAACCGTAATTGTTTACGATGGTGATAGTATTGTTAATAGAAGTACAGGTGCAAATCAAGATATTGTATATACGAATATATTAGATAATTTATGAGTTCACAAGTAGTTGTTTTTACTCTTAATGGTTGTTCACATTGTATTAATTTAAAAACAAAATTGAACGAAATTTCAATACCTTTTACAGAAATAGAAATAACCTCAAATCAAAAAATTTGGGATAAGGTAGTGGAACAAACTGGACACAACGTGTTACCTACAGTCTTTATAAAAAAAGAAAATACGGATGTGGGTCCAGTCTTTATACCGGGTAAGGACTTCGAAAATGTTGATGATATAGTACCAAAAATAAAAATTCATTTATAAAAATAAAAAAAGGGGGGAATTATTCCCCTTTTTTTATGCACATAAATATAATAAAAGTATTTATGTAAAAGACTTTACTTTTTAATGGCATTACAAAGAATAAATTGGACACAGATTGACACAACAAGCGTTCCCTCGGGTTCCGTTATAGATATTGGAGCCATTTCAGGTCCACTTCGCGCTGGTTACTTTGAGAACTTATACATATCGGGTTTATCTTTTGATGATTATCTTGGTGAGACCGCGGGTATTGATGCGTTAAACTTATATACATCATCATTGAATCAGGCAATACAATTAACTGGTTCAAATTTAACCGTAAAAGGTAATCTTGTAGTAAAAGGAACAACGACGATTATAGATTCGAATGTAATCGACTTAGGTGATAATATAATTTCATTAAATGGTATTGAGGGTAGCTTCGGTGGAATTTATGTTAATGATCAAACAAATCCAGGTAACATATCAGGTTCTTTACTTTGGGATGCGACTAACAATTATTGGATTGCGGGTCCTAGTGGTAGTGAAAATAAAGTTATTTTATCAACTGATACTGACGCGGGTATTTGGAGAGAGACAGGTTCATTTTTCGCAACAACAAATGACCTACAAGTTACGGGGTCAATGACAATTAAAGGTGATTTAAGAGTTGAAGGTACAACTACATTAGTTCAAAAGTTAGATTCGAATGTAGAATCTTTAATCGTTTCGGGTGCAATGAGTATTGTGAGAAACGAATTAACACCCCAAATAGTATCTGCATCTATGACAATACAAAATTTAGGAACTTTTGCAGACAGAAGTAAGATGACAACATTTACTGAAATTGATTGTGGAGATGGTTTTTTTTAATTTAAAATAAAGTATTTATATATAATAAAACAAGACTATAATTTAGAAAATGGCACAAATAATTAAACACAGAAGAGGTTCGATTGATGCACTATCAGGTGCCACCGCAAAAAAAGGCGAATTAGTAATGGCTACCGGTTCCGTTGGGAATATGCAAGGTCCATGGATTTTTGTCGGTGAAACGGAAGGTAGTGCGGGAGCATTCAGAGGATTATCAAAAATATATCAAGGTACCACCGCTCCCGATTTAACCGTTGGAACATGGGGATCAACACTAAATGGAACACCTTTTTACGGGTCCACCAATCAATCTTTACATATTTTAAGTAATGCTGGTAACACCGTAATGGATTTAACAGGTAACATTGAGGGTAACGTAATTAATTCTGTTACAATTAACACATTAAGTGGTAATACTAACTTAATTGGTGATTTACTTATTACCGGTAATACTTTTCAAACAGGTTCAATCACACTAACAGGAGATGTAACATTAAGAGGTAATATTAATATTGGTGACAATTTAACAGGTGACACCGTTACATTGAATGGTGAAATTAGTTCATCATTAATACCCGCTGAAAATAACACATTTGATTTAGGTTCCACAACTAATGCGTGGAAAGATTTGTACGTAAGTGGAACTGCATATGTTGAAAACATTAATATTGGCCAAGTTTCATTAACAAATTTAGCATTACCCGGTAATTTAACAGTTTCGGGAACAACAACACTAAGTGGTTCTGTTTTTATTGAAGATTTAACAGACAATAGAATTGTAATTGCGGGTTCAGGTGGCCAATTAGAAGACGACGTAAACTTCACTTTTAATGGAACTCAATTAAACATTG
>Ga0194116_10002007_pt1 | contig 27260 bp, 25 predicted proteins | sample TA2MahsurfametaG_4_FD_148617 | JGI IMG/M metagenome (GOLD analysis project Ga0194116, IMG submission 148617) | Freshwater microbial communities from Lake Tanganyika, Tanzania - TA2015008 Mahale S9 surface | ecosystem: Environmental > Aquatic > Freshwater > Lake | place: Tanzania: Lake...
TCCCAAGTGCTTGTTGGGCTATTTTGTTTGATCCAGAGTGCTTCCACGCCCAATCAAAGGCTCAAAGAGCAAAGCACTGGGGCGAGCTTCCAGCCTTACTGATTAACCTTAAGTGATTCAACTCGTTGAGCCGCCTGCCTTTGCCATTAATTGGTGCCATAAACTTGGCGCATGCCCAGATACATTGGAACCCCTGCAGGGCGGTATCAACAACCAGGTGTTTCGCTGTATGGCAGGAGGGCGCAGGTTCGCACTAAAGGGGTACGCCGCGCATCGAGCAGGCGAACATGATCGTTTTAAGGCGGAACAGGAGTTCTTGAATTACGCGAGGATGGTAGCACCAGAGTTTGTTCCTCAGTTGCTGGACACTGACGTGGCAAGCAGGAGTCTGGTGCTGGAAAGCTTAGAGGGCGATGGGTTCCAAGAAGGGACTCATCCATCTGAAAAAGATATTGAACGTGCTTTAATCTTTATGCGGCGATTGAATGAAGATAACGATTTGGCAAAGCAGTATTTGAACAATAGCGCGGCAGATGGATTCCTTAGGCTGACAGAACACCTGAGGAACATAGAGCAACGTATTAGCAAGATGAGCGTAGAGCATCTTCCAGCCAATTTCAGGGCGAAGGCGGAGGGACTTATTAAGTGCGTTAGTCGAGAGCTTGACTACCTCCAGGAGAGCACGGCGCAATTGATTGCAAAAGGCTATTGTGAGGATGTTCTAGACCCTATTAATAGATGCGTCTCACCGAGCGACTTCGGCTTTCACAATGCTATTCGTACCCCTCAAGGAATCAAGTTTTTTGATTTTGAGTTTTCAGGATGGGACGACCCAGTAAAAGCGGTTGCGGACTTTGACCTTCAGCCCAGGGTACCATTGAGCTCAAGAGCGCGAGCCTTAAGCAAGGCACTACCCCAATGGAGCGAGGGCTTGACGGAACGGTATGACGTCTTGTTCCCTATTCTCAAGCTTAAGTGGGCTTGCATAATCTTGGCGGTGCTCAATCCAGATAGATATGCTCAGATAATTGCGCTGGATGATGGTCAAGTCTCTGAGCAACTGGTTCGGGGTAAGCTCGATTTAGCACAAAGGTTTCTAACATAGGACTTACTCCTTGGCCTATCTGGATTTAATGTCGCCCCTTCACAAGGCTACCCAGCGAGACTACCTTGCCCGGGTGAATGACCCAGAGTTCCCCAAGGCCAAGGCTGCCGAGCTGGCCAAGCAATGGGGTTATGACTACTGGGATGGAGATCGCCGCATTAACTACGGTGGCTACAAGTACATGCCCGGACGGTGGGCTCCAGTGGCCAAACTGATGATTGAGCACTATGGGCTCAAGCCAGGAAGTAAGGTGTTGGACGTTGGATGTGGCAAAGGTTTTCAGATGTTTGAGCTCACTCAGGTGCTACCCGGATTGGAGATACGTGGGATTGATATTTCAAGCTATGCCATAGAGCATGCCCACCCTGACGTGAGGCACCTAATCGATCATGGTAGTGCTGCAAAGCTCCCCTATGCTGATAAGTATTTTGACCTAGCGTTTTCTATAAATACTCTACATAACTTAAATAATCCCGACCTTGAGAGTGCTTTGCGAGAGATAGAGCGGGTAGGTAAGCAAAAATACCTGTGTGTAGAGTCCTACCGAAATGAAGTCGAGAAGACAAATCTACTTTATTGGCAGGTGACTTGCGAGCAATTTAATTCCCCAGCGGACTGGGCGTGGTGTTTTGAGGTTGCTGGCTACACAGGAGATCACTCCTTCATTTACTTTGAATGAGTACAGTTAGCCAACCGATACACTGGCCTGTTTGGCCTCAGTATAACTCTGAACACGAAAATGCGGTACTCAGAGTTATACGATCTAATCAACTTTTTGCAGCAAAAGAAGTTCAGCTATTTGAAGAGGAATTCTCTGCATATACAGGTTCGAAATACGCCATAGGCGTGGGCAACGCGACTCAAGGACTTCATCTTGCACTTGCCGCGCTTGGAATTGGTCCTGGCGATGAGGTAATCGTAACTCCTTACTCATGGATTTCTTCTGCCTCCTGTGTGCTGATGCAAGGGGCGATCCCAGTTTTCGTAGACCTAGAGACGGAGACATTTGGTTTGGATCCGTTAAGGGTTGAGGACGCTATCAGTCCGCGAACCAAAGCAGTAATACTCGTACATATGTTCGGCTTGCCGGCAAAGGTGGGAGAAATATGCGATGTTTGCTCTCGGCATGGAATCTCCCTTATTGAAGACGCTAGCCACGCTCATGGGGCAATGGATAACGCGAGACATCTCGGCACTTTCGGTTCCATTGGCGTATTCAGCCTGCATCAAAGAAAAGCGATATCTACCGGAGATGGGGGAGTTCTCGTTACCGAAGATGCAACGATTTACGACCAACTTAGGCGAATGCGATCCTTTGGTTCAGATAAGCTAAGTTATAACTATCGGATGACCGAATTTTCAGCGGCACTAGGACGCATCGGGCTTACTAATCTAGATAGGGATAACATGCTTAGGGCCGAGAATCACAACCTGCTCCGGCAAAACTTGAGATCAAGAAGGGCTCGTGTGATCCAAAGTCGCGTTAATACAAAACCGGTTTTTTATTCGAATCTCATTGATCTCGACCTCCCTTTCGAGTCGCAGCAGAAAGTCCTCATTCAATGCAGCGAAGCGGGCATTCCATTAAAAAGAACCTGGCAGCCGTTGAATAAGCATCCGCATTTCAAACGGGAAAATATGCCTAATAAGGTTACACCGTGGGACTGCATCTCGTCTATTTATGTTGAGCCAAAGGATTTAAATCTTTCTTTATCGCTCGAATTTCAAGAACGTAGGCTTCTAGAGCTGGATTGTCACCCGCTTGTTCCGCACGAGGTCGTGGTTCAAGCAGCGTCTTTCATCTCAACGTCTTGTGACAACGCTACCTGATTTTTATCCAGACTTTTCTCCCACTCCTGCTCAGTGGGTGCAATTGAAAGGTGCAGTTGACAAGGGACACATACACAGACAGTTTCACATGTCGTTAAATGGGTTGCTCTCTGCGCGCAGTGTAAAGCTCGCCGCTTTAACATTTGGTCCAGAACTACTGGCATTCCTGTTTTATTCTGACAGAACATGGCTATACAGTAATAGACAATTTACCGGTCGCTCGTTAGGTTTAGTTACGACTGTTGAGGCGCACCAAGGGTCAGGCTTTGCAAAAAGAATAGTTAATAAAATTACGGATTTTGCATTGGAAAAGGGTATCGACTTTCTCTACCTGCAAGGCATTCCTAATTTATATTCTAAATTTGGCTTTCATGGATTTGCACCAAAGAGAAAGTTCGTTTTTGATCCAGCAGTCTTTACGTATAAAAGCTGTAAGGTGTCTATACTTTCAAGTCTGTATCATGATGATGTAAAGCAGGTTTATAGAGATTATTCCCGCGCTATTGGGAGCTACATTGAGCGTTCCGAAAAAGAATGGATTGATCTTTTTCATTCTCTTTCTTCCACCTTTCTTTTCTATCAGCCCCGCGTCATAACGGGGGCTGACGGCCGTTTAATTGGCTATTTTTGCGTTTCCCCGACGGAACCAACACAGGTTAGGGAGTTTGCGTTTGTACCTTCAGAGGAAAATGCCTTCTATGCTTGCTCGGCCGTAGCGAACTATGTCCGAGAGCTTGGCGCGAGTCGTTTGGAGATATTCTCTCCAGCTAATGGACCAGTTTACAGTTTATGCGTCAATCAAATTGATTCTGATTTTATATGTTACTTTCGGTCATCATCTTCAAACATGGTTAAGTGGCTTTCTGGTTCAACGGTTCCCAAGCCTATTTTGGAGTCTTTTATACTTCAAGGAGATAATTTTTGAATGCACTCCCTGAACTCGGCCTTTCGGAGTCGCAAATAAAGGCTGTAAAAAATCATTTGATCAATTTTGAGAAGTCTTTAAGCGAATTTGAGAAAACACTACTTAAGACTGTTTCCCCATTCACAATGCTACCTCCTAGTCGAATAATTGATGCTTACCATTCAGCCCGTCAGGCAGCCCTCCGCTATCCCCAAGCATCGATCGTCGAATTCGGTGTATTTGCGGGGGGGGGCCTTATTTCTATGGCTTACGGCGCTGCATCCACTAACGCTGAATTCAACGGGAAGATTGTGGGCTTCGATACTTTCGACGGACATCTCTCGCGTCCAAGTGAAGACGAGATAGATCTGCATGGTCGGCAGCAGTCGAAGGTGTTTGACGAGATAGTTGGGTCTGGGGAAAAGTGGGCCGCATGTTCTCTAGATGAGGTTAGGCGTAATTTCCAAACGGCGCAACAGTTACTAAATACAAAGATTGCTGTTGAGTTTATTAAAGGTGACGCGTGCGAAACCGCTAAATCAATCACGAAGTTTTGTAATTCGGTTTCTCTGCTAAGACTCGATATGGATTGGTATGCACCTACGGTTGCAGCATTGGAAGCGGTTTCCCCAATTCTCGCAAGAAACGCTCTAATTATAATTGATGACTATGGTCATCATTCAGGCGTTAGACAGGCGGTTGACAGATTTTTTCGGATTTTTGAGCGGAGATATGATTATGTCATGGTTGATTATTCCTGTAGGCGTATTCAATTACTGGATTAGAGCATGAGCCAAGTAGAAAATGAGGCTCAGACACGACAGATTAACTCCCTTATGGGTTCAGATCCTGAACGTTGTTTGCTCTTGCCTCCGAACATATCGAAGATAATGAGGACTGATCCCAAGCTAATTGGCTTTATTGCGGCTCGGCACAAAGTTGTGTCCAAGATTTTCCATGGGAAGCGGGTGCTAGAAGTTGGCTGTCAAGAGGGTTTTGGTACATTATTCGTTGCTCCCTATGTGAACGAAATTGTTTGTATTGACTTTTTTCCACCGTTCATTGACTGGTTTAACTCCCACACAGCAATTAACCTGCCGAATGCTACCGCCTTTGTCGGTGATATATGTCAGGAGCCCATCGGTGGTGACTTTGACGGTGCGTTTGCGTTAGACGTTCTGGAACACATCGCCACTTCGCAAGAGGATACTTTTTGGAGGAATATTTCATCCTCTATTCACATAGATGGGGTCGCTGTGATTGGTATGCCCTCAATCGAGTCCCAAGTTTACGCTTCGGAGGCTTCTAAAGTTGGCCATGTGAATTGTAAGAATGGCGATGATTTAAAAAAAGTAGCACTTAGACATTTTAAGCATGTACTGCTACTTTCGATGAATGATGAGATGCTACATAACGGGTTCATTCCCATGTCACATTACATTATTGTTATATGTAGTGGCAAGCGTTAATGCACCAGTTGATAGTGTTTCACCTACCCCTTGCAGCATCTGGCCGAATTATTAGCATTGGGTCTATGGGTAACTTTTAGAATGAAAGCCGAATCGAAAGTTTTCGTATCCGGTATTTTTAATGTGCTTCACCCGGGTCACATTAGGCTTTTTCAATTCGCGCGTGGTCTCGGTGAGCAGCTTTTTATAGCGGTGGAGAGTGATCGTATTGCTGGTAACGCAGCCCATGTGCGAGAGGAACTGCGCCTCGAAGGTGTAAAAAGCTGTTCTCTTGTAGATAATGCGTTTCTTATCGATGAGCCAGTTGTTGGCTTTATTGGGCGCCTACAGCCGCAGGTTGTTGTAAAAGGTAGAGAGTATGAACGGGGATATAACCCCGAGGCCGAGGTAGTTGCTGCCTATGGTGGACGACTGCTTTTTAGCTCTGGGGAAATCCAGTTCTCTTCAACGGATCTTTTGCGAAATGAGCTAAGTAATGCGATTGCATCTCCCATCAGCCCGCCACTTTCATACATGATGCGCCATAATATTTCCAATCAGAGCCTTAAAAAATTAGTTGCTGAATTTGCTAACTTAAGGGTACTCACCATTGGGGACGTGATGATCGACGATTACATCGATTGCCAGCCACTTGGAATGTCGCAGGAGGACCCGACTCTAGTTGTCTCTCCAATAGAGAAGCGTCGTTTTCTAGGTGGTGCCGGGATTGTCGCTGCTCATGCAGCGGGCCTAGGGGCAACAAGCAATTTTGTTAGCGTCGTCGGTGCAGACAGTGCAAGCGAGTTTGCAGCGCAGGAGCTTCACAGGGCTAACGTCAATGCGATTCTTATTGAAGATGGTTCTAGGCCGACAACAGTGAAAGAACGGTACCGTAGTCATGGCAAAGCTCTGCTTAGGGTCAGCCATCTGCACCAGTCAGCGGTTTCTTTAGATCTACAAGCCTCGATCATTGACCAAGTACGTCGGTTGGTTACGAGTACAGATCTATTGATATGCTCGGATTTTAATTACGGGGTGCTGCCTCAATCGGTTGTAGATGCGGTAATTTCTCTAGCCAAGAATAGCGGAGTCATAGTCGCTGCTGACAGTCAATCGTCCAGTCAATTAGGCGATGTCGCGAGGTTTAAGGGTGTCGACCTGTTGTTGCCTACTGAACGAGAGGCCCGTGTAAGTATCCAAAATCGGGAAGATGGGCTTGTGGTATTAGCTGAGCAGCTTCGCCAAAAGTCAAACGCGAAGTTTATTCTGTTGAAGATGGGCGAAGATGGTGTACTTATTCACGCGCCTAGTGAGTCGTCCGATGGTTGGCTAACAGACCAAGTGGAGGCGTTAAATAAGTTCCCGAAGGATGTTACTGGTGCAGGGGACTCGATGTTGGTTGCAAGTGCGCTGGCTCTCGCAGCTGGTGGCAGTATCTGGGAGGCTGCGTGTATAGGGTCGATGGCGGCGGCGGTGCAGGTGGGTAGGGTGGGGAATAAGCCCCTGGAACTTAAAGAGATTCACTGCTTGCTGATGCAAGGGGCAGTTAAGGATCTATCCTAAGGATCATCTGATCAACTACTCAAGCGAGCTATTATTCGGGCAAGCAAGGTTAATTTGCACGATGTCCGGTTTTTGGTCTTGGGTTGTAGGTTCGATTTCAAAACCCTGGCAACCAAGACCCGTGAATAGCCTGAATATGAATTTTCCAAGGGCGACGGTTAGAGCGAAAAGGGGGGGCGCCCTTTGTTTAAATTGACAGTGGAGAGTGCGAGATTAAAGCCTAAGCCTATGATTGAAATTGATGGGCGGCCCATTCTATGGCACATTCTTGAGCTTTACTCTTGTGAGTGATGAACTCAATTAATAATAATCTTTGGCAAAACATTTGGCCCACTCTTCTCCGGCGAGTTAGAACAGCTCAAAGGCGCTTCAATAAGTATTTTCTACTGATTTTTAATGCTGTTTGGGCGGTTCCATTTCTTTTGACCACCAGGGCGCTCAGGCCTATATTACTAATTAGATTTGGCAGTTTTTTCTTTGAAAGAGTAGGACACTTCGCAGCGGATGTTGGACAATGGAAGGCCCAAAAGCTGGTTGAGGACTCGGGGCGCGTGTTGGATCTCTGGTATTTGCCTAATAACCATGAGTGCTCAAATGAGTACTGGGCGCAGATAACTCGTCGATGGTTTCGTGTTTATTCCCTCGTTCGATATTTGGTTTTTTGGAATCGAATCGTACCGTTTGGTGAGGCTCATTCTTTAGACTCAAGTGGTGAATTTGGCTCACGTGACGTTAATGGCTTTCTCGAGCGAGCAAAACTTACGTTGCCAAGTACCACAGAAGAGGAGGCAGAGGCTCGAGTGTGGATGACCAAACTCGGGTGGAACGAGGGCGACCCCTTCGTTTGCCTCTTGGTTCGGGATTCGAGGTACCTTAAAGAGTATCGTCCAGAGTATGATTGGAACTATCACGATTATCGAAATTCTGATGTACAGACATATATTAAAGCAATCAATTTTTTGACGTCCAAGGGTGTTTTTGTCTTTCGAATGGGGAAGTTTATGGAACAAGAAGTAAACTACTCACATTCGAAGTTTATCGATTACGCTTTCCGGCCTGATAGAACTGATTTTCTTGATGTGTGGCTTTTTGCGAATTGCAGTTTTTGTATTACATCTGGCACAGGACTAGACACTATTAGCGCTGTTTTTCGCCGTCCGATTCTTTTTTTGAACCTTACGCCTCTTCAAACGCTTTGGTCTTGGAGCAACACTGTTTGTTGTCCAAAAATCTTGACGTGGAAGAGTTCGGGTAGTTTTCTTACGATGAAGGAGCACCTTGATAACTCCCATTCCTACAATAGTCAATATATTGACGCAGGAATTGAGATAGTTGATTTGACGGAACAGCAGATTCTAGATGCAGTTGTTGAGTTTTCTGATTATTATCAGGGCCAGTCGTTCCAAGCAATACGACACCAGGTGACTAACAAGAGATTCCTTGAAATATTGATGTCACATCCGGACTTTGATAGGAATCATGGGTTTATTCATCCCAAAATGCGAATTGCCTCAACTTTTATTGAGCATGTAGGTGAATCGTTCCTAGGATAATGTTCCTTTATTTTCTGCCCAGCCAGCGTAATAAGAGGGCCAACGGAATAGAGTCACCAACGGTAGGTATCAATAAGCACACCAAGAATGGAAGTAACATTTGATATTTTGCGGCCACTGCGCTGCATAAAAATTTCCGCCGTCATACAAGCTCGAATGACCTCGAGACGACTTCCGGGTAAGGTGCTTAAGCAAGTTTGCGGGAAGCCTTTGCTCTTACATTTATTGCGAAGAGTGGAGAGATGCGAGGAGATTGACGACACTATTCTCGCAATCTCTTCTGATCCAAGTGATGATCCACTGCATGACTTTGGATTATCTTGCGGAATTTCTGTGTACCGCGGGTCGTTGGAAGATGTTGCGACGCGTCTGAGTCAAGCTGCTGGATCTAACCATTCTGATGCCCTTGTGCGCATCTGCGGTGATAGCCCGCTTATCGATCCGACACTTATCGACCAACTTGTGCGTTTATATCGAACCTCTCCATCCGTCGATTTGGTTAGCAATGTGCAGGGCCGGACTTTTCCAAAAGGACAGTCTGTGGAAGTTCTCTCGGTCAAAGCGCTTAATTCGAAGATAGCAACCGGCCTAACGAGAGAAGAGAAAGAGCATGCCACTCTTGCCCTCTATAGAGCCTCCGACCACTCAAAAAAGCTGTTTGTAAGCCGAGGCCCCTCGTTGTCAACCGTGCAATTGTCTGTCGACGACCAAAGCGATTTCGAAACCTTCGAAGCAATCATGAAACTCTTAGGAGAACCGTACGAAATTCACGACATGGACTCCCTGGTTCATGCATATAAGAAAGTTAAGAAGGGTGACGGAACGTAGATTGAGATCGGGTGTGATCGGTCTTGGCGTTGGCGAGCAGCACATTCTCGGTTATCAGAAGGCAGGGGTCGAGGTGGCCAGCTTGTGTGATTCTGACTCCGAAAAGTTGAAAACTTTCAAGAATCGGTTTCCTCAATGCAGAGCCACTCTCTCAGCAGACGAAGTGCTTGCTGATCCAAATATCGACATTGTTTCCATAGCGTCTTATGACGACCATCATGCTGGCCAAGTTTTGAAAGCATTGCGCGCCAGAAAACACGTATTTGTCGAAAAGCCTCTTTGCATGAGTGACAGAGAGTTACAAGAGATTGCTACCCAGCTAGAAAAAGATCCAAGCATCCGGTTGTCCTCGAATACGGTTCTTCGAGTCAGTTCCCGGTTTGGCGACTTACGCGCCCGAATCGCGGAAAGAGAATTCGGTCAAGTTTTTTATATCGAGGCTGACTACAACTATGGTCGATTAAACAAAGTACAAGAGGGTTGGCGCGGAAGAATCAAAAACTACTCTGTTATGTTGGGCGGCGGAGTGCATGTTGTCGACTTGCTCTCCTGGATTGTCGACGCACCGGTTGCGCATGTCAGCGCAATGGGGAATAAGTTTTGCAGTATGCACAGTGGCTTCGAAGGCCCAGATATGGCTGTGGCGCTATTACACTTTTCAAATGGTGTGGTTGGCAAGGTCTGCGCCAATTTTGGGTGCGTTTACCCCCACTTTCACAAACTCTCCGTCTACGGAACCAAGGCAACTTTTGAGAATCGCTTGGATGGGGGGTTTATTTACAAGAGCCGTAGTGCAAAGGACTCTCCAATAAAGCTAGAGTCTGATTATCCTGGGTTATCGAAATCAGACTTAATCCCGTCGTTCGTCTCTGCAATAAGGGGTCAGGGCTTGGCGATCGTAACCGAGCGCGATGTCTTAAATACCGTCGCAATCTGTTTGGCAATCGATAAATCTTTGAGGAGTGGGCAAGCAGAAAAGGTAGTTTATTTTAAGCAACCCAGTTGAACATCGTAGCGGGGAAATAGATGAGGCAAATAAGTTTTGGTGCTCCGTATATTGGGAATGAAGAGCGAAGTGCTGTCTTGGAAGTACTTTCGGGTAACCAACTGGTACATGGACCCAAAGCAAAACAGTTCGAATCTGACTTCAGCGTTTTCATGGGTGGTGGTTACGCCTTGTCAGTTGCCTCCTGCACCGCGGGCCTACACCTTGCATACTTGCACTTAGGAATTGGCCCGGGGGATGAGGTGATAGTTCCGGCACAGACACATGTGGCTAGCGCGCATTCCGTTGAGTACACCGGGGCAAAACCCGTGTTTGTGGACGTAGATGAGCTAACCGGCAACATCGATATTAACGAGCTTGAGAGGGCGGTTACTCCCCGCACGAAAGCCATCTGCGTCGTGCATTACCTCGGATTGCCCGTCGATATGGATCGAGTTACCGCAATTGCAAATAGGAATGACCTTTTTGTGGTCGAGGATGCTGCATTAGCCCTGGGAGCGCGACACAAAGGGGTTCACGTTGGCTTGCTAGGAGACGTAGGCTCCTTTTCATTCTACCCAGTGAAACATATTACAACTGCGGAAGGTGGGATGTTTGTCTCACGGCACAAAACAGTTTCAGATAAGGTTACGCGACTAAAAGCATTCGGCTACGACAAAATGGTCGGTGAGCGGGCAACCCCTGGTTTGTATGATGTCGACCTTCTCGGATACAACTACCGCATGAACGAAATCGAGGCAGCAATCGGCGTCGAGCAATTGAAGCGTGCTCACGGATTCTTGGCAAAGCGCGCAGAAAACGACGCGGCCTTGCGAAAAGCGTTAGAAGGGATTGATGAGATTACCTGCCTCGCCCCCGGCGGGGGCGATTTCGAGCATGCGCACTATTGTCTTGTTGTCGTATTAAGTGATTCGCTTGCTCCCAAGCGATATGACATCATTAAAGGATTGCATGAGTTGGGCGTTGGCACCAGTGTCTATTATCCCGGACCTGTGCCGCATCTCAGATACTATCGAGAGAAGTACGACTTAGGAAGCATCAAATACCCCAATGCAACGCGGATCAGTAAGCAGTCTATTGCCTTGCCCGTTGGCCCGCATCTCAATGCGGAGGACATGGACTATATTGGCAAAATGTTCAAAGAGGTATTGGGAGCGGTCAAATGATTGATGCAGGAAACTTCAAGGGGAAGGTGGTTGCGCTAGTCGGCGGTGCTGGATTCATTGGGCATAACCTAGCCTTAGAGTTGAAGGCGTTGGGGGCAGAGCCCCATGTCATTGACGGGCTACAGGTAAATAACTTGGGAGCCTTTACCAGTGGATTGAATCCAAGTCCAAACAATAACCTCTATGTAGGCTTTGTCAATCTGCGGCTAGATGCTTTGCGTCGGGCGCGTATTCCTCTGCATGTTATCGACGCGCGTGATTACCATGTCCTCAGTTCCTGTATTAGCTCAATTAAACCCGATGTCGTTGTTCATCTTGCAGCGGTCGCACATGCGAACCGCTCGAACAAGGATCCGTTTAGTACTTTTGATCACAGCATGCGGACCCTGGAGAATGCATTAGATTCCGTCAAGGATCGAAAGCCGCATTTCATTTATTTATCGTCTTCAATGGTCTACGGCAATTTTGAAGGCGATGCCGTTACCGAAGACTGTCATTGCGAACCGATTGGTATTTACGGCGCTTTGAAATATGGCGCAGAAAAGATGGTGATAGCCTATAACCAAGTATTTAATCTACCCTACACAATTATTCGTCCTTCAGCTCTATACGGTGAGCGTTGCGTCAGTCGTCGGGTGGGGCAGGCATTTATTGAGAATGCGATTCGCGGCAAGTCTCTAACAATCAATGGTGACGGAACTGATGGACTTGATTTCACCTACATCAAGGACTTCTGCCAGGGTCTGCTGCGTTGTATAGCTCGGCCTGAAGCCCGCAACGAAGTTTTCAATATCACCTTCGGTGCAGCGCGGGCTTTAAATGACCTTGCGAAATTAGTGATTGAATATTTTCCAGGTTTGCAGTTGACATATAACCCACGTGACGCTTTGATGCCTGAACGCGGTACGCTTAGTATCGAGAAGGCTCGCCGTCTGATCGGCTATGAGCCAGCCTATCCGGTGGACAAGGGCTTTGTCCGGTATATCCAGTGGTACATCCAGCTTGCCAATTCGCAGCCAGAGTTGTTTCGTGAGGAATGACTTAACAAGCCCAATTGCAAAGTATTCCCTGCGTGAGGATTCTTGGCTGGCCGCCATCTTTGGGCGGCCGGTATGGCGGGTTGATGCAAGTAGCGGCGGGAACGGGCTATCAGCATTGGAACGTGCTGGCTGTGTGTTTGCGTATGCGAAGTGTGGGGTGAGCCGTATTGATGAGGTTGCTGCCTTGAGCGATGTTGGCTTTCGCGTTGTTGATACAGCCTTAATTGTTGAGGGAATGGTTAGCGCTGAGTTTTTGTCTGCGCCTTCATCTGTAGGTCAAGCAACTCGTTATTCGAATCTGGGCGATCGCGGCACCGTGTGTGATATCGCAAGCCGAGCCTTTAGGTTCTCACGATTTCATTTGGACCCGCAAGTACCTTCTGGGGTAGCGGATCAAATCAAGACTTCATGGGCCGAAAACTATTTTGCGGGCAAACGCGGTGATGGCATGATTGTTGCCGAGTCTAATGGCCGGGTTGTCGGATTCCTACAGCTGCTTTGGGGGCAAGACGACACATTGATTATCGATTTAGTCGGCGTTGCTCCGGAAAGTCAGGGGCAAGGATTCGGTCGCGCGATGATTTGTCACGCAGCTATGAATGGCACAGGCGATCACCGCAGGCCGGCAAAGATTCTGGTTGGTACGCAGGCCGCAAATATACCATCGATGAGGCTTTATGAGTCACTTGGTTTACGAATGCATTCGGCCCAGTACGTACTGCACTACCATGGCAAGGCCTCGGGGGGTGCAGAATGAAGATAGGCAAGATTAACCTATCTCATGATGTCATGATTATTGCCGAGATTGGAAACAATCATGAAGGTGACGTGGCATTAGCGGAGGAAATGGTGAGCGAGGCCGCCCGTGCAGGTGCTCATGCCGTCAAATTCCAGTCAATTGTCCCGGAGCAGCTGGTTGTGCCCGACCAGGCCACGCGCCTAGCGCAGTTGCGCCGCTATCAGCTGTCACCGGAAAGCCATGCGCGCCTTGCCCGGGTAGCCGTAGACAACGGTGTGATGTTCCTGTCTAGTCCGTTTAGCCTGGATGCGATCGACATGCTGAACCCATTGGTTCCGGCATTTAAGGTCGCTTCCGGTGACAACGACCACGTTGCGTTGCTGGAGCGAATTGCCACCACCGGCAAGCCCGTGATTCTCTCGACAGGCATGACCACGCTCGACGGTGTGGCGTACTCCCTTGGCATACTCACTCGCGCCTGGGATCGTGCCGGAATCGCCGATCCCGGATTGGTGTTGTTGCATTGCGTTTCAGCCTATCCAACGCCGTCTGGTCAGGCCAATCTCATGGCGATTCGTGCTCTAGCAGGCCTCGGCCACGTTGTCGGCTACTCCGATCATACGCTGGGTATTGATGCTGCTGTGCTCTCGGTGGCCTTGGGAGCGCGGGTAATTGAAAAGCATTTTACACTCTCGAAAACCCAATCGGAATTTCGTGATCATCAACTTTCCGTCGAACCGCATGAACTAAAAGCGCTGGTTCAACGCGTTGCCGAGGCCAATATGATGCTGGGCGATGGAGTCAAGCGCATCATGCCTGCAGAGGAAGCGACCGCACTGGCGGCACGTCGTTCAATCTGCGCCGCTCGTGATCTTCCCCTCGGAGGCGTTATTGCACCAGAGGACTTGCTTTGGCTGCGCCCTGCCGGTGGTCTGCCACCGGGGTCGGAGCACCGCCTGCTCGGTCGTCGGCTCGTTCGATCCGTAGCCGCGGGTGAACGCCTGAACGCAGACTCGGTGGAAGGTTAGCGCCTAATCGTGTGCGGAATCGCCGGATATCATGGGCCCAAGCCGTTAGCTGATCAGCCTATCAAAGCATGTCTCGACCTGATGAACAGGCGCGGACCAGATGCCCGTGCCGCAATCTACCGCAAGACATCTTACGGCCGCCATCTCCACCTGTTTCATTCCCGCCTCTCCATTCTTGATCTGGACCCGCGCGCGAACCAGCCATTTTCAGTCGGTGGTGGTGTGCTGTCCTACAACGGCGAAATATACAACTATCTGGAGCTGCGTGCCGAACTGGACCGTCTTGGCGTGCCACAGCGCAGCACCAGCGATACCGAAGTTCTGGCGAACCTGCTGGATCGCCATGGCGTCGCCGCACTCGAGAAGTGCGAAGGCATGTTCGCTCTGGCTTGGGCTGATACTGACGGCGGGGTCTTGTTGGCGCGGGATCGTTTCGGTGAGAAACCACTCTACATTCTGCGAGAAGCTAATGGCAGTATCTTTTTCGGGTCCGAAGCGAAGTTCGTCTTTGCCCTCGCAAACCGCAAGCCAAGGGTAAACCTTCGTCATTTGCGCCGGTATTTGGTTAATGGTTATAAGGCCCTCTATAAGACGCGTGATACGTTTTTTGAGGGGCTCGAGGAGCTACCGGCCGGCCATGTTGCTCGTATAGCCTCTAATGGTCACTGCGAGGAGTTTCCCTTCTGGACACCACAGTTCGGCCCAACCAATCACGAATTGACCTACGCTGAAGCAGTGGCTGGTTCGCGCGAACGGCTAATTCGCTCCGTGGAACTTCGCCTGCGCGCCGATGTACCCATCGCGTTTTGCTTGTCAGGCGGCATCGATTCCAATGCCCTGATTGGCATCGCCAAGCGGGCACTCGGCTACGACGTCCACGGTTTTACCATCATGAACACAGACTCCCGCTACGAGGAGCGCGAGATGGTGGAGACCGCCGTAAGAGAGCTCGGTCTGCGTCACACCCCGGTCCCACTGGATACCCAAGACTTTCTAATAAACCTACGCGAACTCGTTCGTCAACACGATGCGCCTGTGTACACCATTACCTATTACGCGCAGTGGCGACTCATGCAAGCGGTGGCGAGGGCAGGATACAAGGTTTCGGTGAGTGGAACGGCTGCTGACGAGCTCTTCAGCGGCTACTTTGATCACCACAACGCTTACTTGGCTGCCATGGCAGTGGAAGATCCTGTCCGCTATGCGACGGCGATGGCTGAGTGGCGAGAGGTCGTCGAGCCCATCGTTCGCAATCCGTACCTGCAGGACCCCGACTATCTGCTGAGGCGCCCCTATAGTCGCGATCACATCTATCTAGATGCGGAGTATTTCGCAGGCTTCCTTGCCACCCCCTTCTCAGAGCCTTTCAACGAAAGCTTCTTTACCGAGCCGTTGCTACGTAATCGGATGGCCAATGAACTACTAGCCGAGAGTGTTCCGGTCATTCTGCACGAAGATGACCTTAATGCCATGTATTTTTCAATCGAAAACCGATCACCATTTTTGGATATCGGCCTATTCGATTGGTGCCAGTCTATCCCCACTCGTCATCTAATTCGTGCTGGTCGCGCTAAGGCAGTGCTTCGCGATAGCGTACGAGGGCTAGTTCCCGATACCATTCTCGACAATCCGCGCAAGGTCGGATTTAACGCGCCGATCCTCGATTACCTCGATGTAACCGATCCTGTGGTCCGTGCCGAACTCCTGGCTGACAGCCCGGTCTTCGAGGTTCTGCGAAAAGACCGAATTGCCGAGATGCTGGATAAGGCGAGCCTTCCGAATAGCCAGTCCAAGTTCCTGTTCAACTTTGTCAACGCCAAGCTCTTCCTTGAGGAGTTTCATGCATGAGGTGGTGCTCATTATGCGTATTGCCCGATACACGCCCCAATCTGTTTATTGGCGTGGATGGCGTTTGTAATGCGTGCAAAAGCCACGGAAGCAAGCGTGAGATAGACTGGGCTGGACGTGCTAAGCAGCTTCAGGCAGTTATCGATGGGGTGAAAAACAGAGCCAGCAGCACCGGCTACGACTGCGTTATTCCGGTCTCGGGTGGCAAGGACAGCACCTGGCAAACCGTCCAATGCCTCGAACTGGGCCTCAGGCCACTGGCGGTGACTTGGAGAACCCCGGCCCGCACCGCAATCGGCCAGCAAAACCTAGATAACTTAATTTCCCTAGGCGTCGATCATATTGATTACCGCATCAACCCGAGGGTTGAGGCCCGCTTCATGGTCAAGGCGTTCAAACGCTACGGTTCGACAGCCATCCCCATGCACATGGCGCTCTACAACATTCCTCTAACCATCGCTGCCCGTTTCCATATCCCGCTCGTCGTCTGGGGCGAGAACTCCGCCTTCGAATACGGCGATTCGTCGGACGCCCACACTGGTTTTCGTTTAGACGCGGACTGGATGCGCACCTATGGCGTGACCCACGGCACAATCGCGAAGGACTGGGTAGCCGAAGACCTCTCGGCTAAAGATCTTGCTGCGTATTTCGGTCCAAGCAAGGCCGATCTGGAAGGAAATCACTTACATGCCATTTTCCTTGGCTACTACCTCCCCTGGGACCCGGAGGAAACGCGTCGCGTCGCCGCCCAGCATGGCTTCAAGACCGATGAACGGGTGCGCACCGGCTATTACGACTTCGCCGATATCGACGACGACTTCATTTCCATCCACCACTGGATGAAGTGGTACAAATTCGGCTTTACCCGCCTGTTCGACAACCTATCGCTGGAAATCCGGAACGGCCGACTGACCCGCGATCAGGCATTGGAGATTATCCGCGCAACGGGCGACCAGACCCCGGGGGGCGACATTGCCAGCTTCTGCGACTTCGCCGGCATCACGACAGAGCGCTTCCACGCCATCGCCGAAACCTTCCGCAACCATCAAATCTGGGAACGGGATTCCGATGGTGTCTGGCGCATTCCCGAGTTTCTGTTTCCCGGTTGGAACTGGTCGTGAAATTTGACCTCAAACAATCCCCGCGCCTGTTCCAGGTGGGCAATTCGATCAAATTCGACATGAAGGATTGCGGAAGCATCGAACTGGACCACGACGAACAGTTGACCTTCGTCACTCCCGCCGGTGCCGAGTATGACGTGGCCCGCAAGGATTGGGGCTTCTACGCCACGCCATCGCTCAATGGCCGGCTTGAACAGTTTGGGCTTCGCGCCGTCCTGATCCGCAATCGCGGCACCGGCCGCTATTTTCTGCTGCTGGTTGAATCTGGCAAGGAAGCGCTCTTCGACGCCTACTGCGAGCAGGAAAAGCTTGCGATCGTCGCCTGGCTGGACAGCACTGCCGCCTGCGAATCCCTGCGCGACAAATTGGGCGTGTAGTGATGGCGAATCCAACCTTGCGCTGCCCCTGCGACCGCCGTATCGGAGCGACCTCGTTCGTCTATGACGCCCCCCCTGCGGGCGAAACCGCTTTCGATCTCCACGGTCGGCAATACAGTCGCTCCTACTGGCGATGCGGCCTATGCGGCCACGAGTTTTCGGAACACGACCTCGACCTGAGCGGCCTGTATGGCGGAACTTATGTCGAGCAAACCTACGGCGACCGCATGCGTGCCACCTTCGAGCGCATCGTTGCGTTACCCCCGGAACGCTCGGATAACACGGGACGGGTGGCATGCGTGCTCGACTTTGCCCGCACTCATTTCGCCGGCGGCAAGGTCCCCCGCTTGCTCGATGTTGGCGCCGGCTTGGGCGTCTTTCCGCATCGCATGAAGGAAGCGGGCTGGCAATGTATTGCGCTCGACCCCGACGAACGCGCCACGCGCCACGCCCGCGAAGTCATCGGCATTGAAGCTGTCACCGGCGATTTCATGCAGATCGATACGGCGATGCTCGGCATGTTCGATGTCGTCACCTTCAACAAGGTGCTTGAGCATGTTGAAGACCCGGTGGCCATGCTCGTCCGGGCAAAGCCATTGCTGGCACCTGGCGGCTTCATCTATTTCGAAGTGCCGGACGGCGAGGCCGCTGCGACCGAAGGGCAGGGCCGTGAGGAGTTTTTCATTGAGCATCATCATGTATTCAGTGTTGCTTCCGCAGCCTTACTTGCAAAGCGCGCCGGCTTTTATTTGCGTCAATTAGAAAGTATTCAAGAGCCGAGTACAAAGTATACAATCAGGGGATTTTTGGAGGAGTAACTTTATGAGACTACTCGGGATTTCATGCAGCTTGCGCAATGCCAGATATGGAGCTGGCAGTGACGCATTGATCGACGACATCACGAAAATTGCCGACAAAGACAATTTGCTCAGCTATCTGGAGAGTCAGACCAAAATACGTGCTGATGACTTCATTTCTGCTGGCCGAGGCGATGGGCAGCCATTTGACCGTATCTACTCCGAGCTACGCAAAATGCGCGGTGACCGAGGGCTGAGCAATTCCGAAGCGGCTCTCGTGGCCGGGTTATGGGGCGCACATCGAGCGGGTGCCCAAATCAAGCATGTGGGGCTAAGTACCTTTTTTCCAATGACAGGTGACAGTCGGGCCTTGGGGGTGTTGCGGAATTTGATTCTGGAATCAGACGCAATATTGGTTTCAGGTCCGGTCTATTTTGGTGATCGCGGTTCACTTGCTCAGGAGTTGTTTGAGTTTCTCCATGCCGACCCCGACTGTGCAGCACATGTGCGTGATCGGCTATATGCGGGCATTGCTGTAGGCGCGAAGCGAAACGGTGGTCAGGAAACAACATTGATCTACCAGATAGTAGATGCGACAAACCTCAATATGCTTGCCGTTGGAAACGATGACAAAACGACATCGCAGTATGGCGGCACGGCTGTGGCTGGTGATGTTGGCACCTTTCATGAGGATGCCTACGGTATTGAAACGTGCATTGGCACGGGTCACCGATTGGTTCAGGTTGGACGGATGCTGGAAGCAGGGAAAGAGAGTCGGCTTAGGGATAAAGTAAAAATCCAAATTTGGCTACTTCAAGATAGGCCTGATCGATACGGATATCGTCAGATGCGTGAGGTGGCAGAGCAAATGATGGTTGGCAATGACGGTATCGATGTTGAGGTGCTGGACTTCACACAAAGCCTTATATACCGATGTATCGCATGCGACATCTGCCCAATCGATGTCGGCGTTCGCGATCAATACCGCTGCATAATCAACGCTGGCAAGGATGCATTTGTTGATCAGCATGCCAAGCTAATTCAGGCAGACGCCGTGTTACTTGGGGCATATAGCCCAATAGACCGGAAGAATGTTCGGTCTGTTTATCAGCGATTCATGGAACGTACTCGATACCTGCGCCGGGACGACTACGCTCTTGCGGATCAACTTGTTGCACCGCTAGTGATTAGTGAGCTGAACGCCAACCAGAATCTGCATATACGCATGCTTACATCCTTTGTTCGGCACCAGACTGTGCTTCACCATCCGCTGATCGGCTATGAACAGGCGGGTGTAATCCTTAATCTGGAGTCCTTTCATGCTCAAGCTCGTAACTTTGCCAAAAACGCAATACGCATGACTACGGGTCGGTTGGCTATGTCACCTGAAAACGCTTTTGATCACAGTTACAACCCGATCGGGTACATCATCAGTAAGGAGAAGAAGGCTGAAGACCAAGCATCTGGTGTGGTGCGTGAGATCGAGGACTCACGTAGAGAGATTCAGAACCAAGATCGCACCCGGCGCGTACTGTAATTATTAACTTCTCAATCTAACGTTCATGTCTGGATTCTCCACAGTCGCAGAAGCAATAGCTCGTCGCCCTGAGTTCGGAAATGAGGACTTTGCGTTTTTCTCCAATGAGAACTCACCACTTACCTCGCATGACCATTATGCCGGTGCTCGCCGAGTTGCACTAAAACTCATGGGGGTTTACCCGCGCCCGTGGAGGAAGGGGACCCGCGTACTAGTTGTTGCACCGATTGGCCCCGATCTCCTGGTTTCTTTGGCCGGTTGTTGGCTGGCTGGGGCAATGGCTGCACCTGTGGATTCTTCGCTGACAGAATCGAGCCTTCAGGACGTGCTGCGCCAGTTTCGTCCAGATATCATGCTGATCGATAGACGGATCGATTCAGATGGTTTGCGCACAGCAATCGCCAAGTCCGCAGGGTGCATCGCGGTTGAGGACATTTCATCGCAGACTTGTTGGCCCGATGGCGCCGTATCGATTAGTGTGGATCCGCAGGATCCTGCCCTCGTTATCTTTACGTCTGGCAGCACTGGGATGCCAAAGGGCGTGATGTTGTCTCAAGCTAATTTGGTTATTGGCGCGAGTAACGTCACGTCAGCGAAGCGGTTGACACCCGACGATCGTGCGCTCTGTGTATTGCCGCTGTCGCATTTGAATGGACTAATGACCACCTATGTCACGCCGTTGCTTAGCGGTGGCTCTGTTGTCTATCTGCAAGGATTGTTCAGTGCTGAACTTGCATTAGGGCTGATCGATTCAAATCGTTGCACATGGTTTTCAGCAGTTCCGACTCAATACGCGGCGATGATGAAGCCCCCTGTCCCGCAATCGCAATGGTCTCTGAGTAGCTTGCGATTCTGTAGATCAGCGTCATCGAGTTTGTTGCCAAGCCTGCGTCGCGAGTTTGAGTCTTACTATGGCGTGCCGGTGATTGAGACCATGGGCATGACTGAAACATCGGCTCAAGTTTTTTCAAACCCATTGCCGCCCAAACTTCGTAAGGACGGCTCCATTGGTCTGCCCGTTGGATTTGAAGTGAGGGTTATGGGGGCGGATGGGGAGACTTGTGCAGACGAAGTCGATGGTGAGATAGAGATCCGTGGACCAGGAATTATGCTTGGTTATCTAGATAGTCCGGATGAAACCGTAAAGGCCTTTGATGGTGAGTGGCTAAAGTCAGGTGATCTAGGTCATCGCGATAGCGACGGCTACTACTACATTACCGGTAGAAAAAAGGAAATCGTAATATTTGCAGGATTGAACATTTCTCTGCGCTACTTAGAACACGCCATTCTTGACTCCAAGCTAGTAGCCGACATCAGTTGCGTTGGGGAGACGGACGACTATTTCGGTGAACGAGTGGTGGCCTATATTCAGTCCGATACGCCTTCAGATGAATACCCAATCCTTGGCACCAAGCTCACGGCACTCCTTGAGGGGCACTTGCCAAATCGCCAAGCACTCAAAGACATCCGATTTGTTGCCAAATTACCGCGAACAAACGTCGGCAAGATTATCAAATCAAAATTAGTCTCGTTTGACGTCCTATACAGGACGCGTCGCGAATTACCACGAGAGCCTGTCGCCTTATTGGCGACACTCCTCAGTTTGAATGAAGAGCAAATTCAAAGTAACGCGTCCCTTGGTTCAATACCGGAGTGGGATTCGCTCGCCCACATGGGATTGGTAATGGCGGTCGAGAATATATTGGAACGGAATCTTGGGCCACAGGAAATTCAGGCCCTGACTAGCTTGAGGGGATTGGGCGCAGTGTTGGGAGGCAATACGATCAGCGACCCATTCCATGAGGATGTTGCAGTTTCAAACGGTGACGCAATAGGTAACCCCGACTTGCTTGCCCTCATGGTGTGGAATCGTCTGCTACCAAGCCAGGATGGTCATTCGCAAGTTCAGACAGATCGAGCGCATAGCCTGATTACGCGAGCGACAATAGTTGATGCTCTGCGGGAAGCGGGATTGACAGCCGGAGATCTCGTGATGGTTCATAGTGATGTCGCCGCTCTAGGTCCGACCGAGGCTGGAGCAAACCGTCAAGCAGTCTTGGAATTGTACTTGTCTGCTTTCCAGATGGTACTGACTGAAACCGGAACATTGTTTGTGTGCACTTCGTTTGAGGACTATGGCCGGTATGGTACACCCTTTGTTCGTGAGAAGTCACCCTCGCGGCTGGGCGCATTTAGTGAGTTTGTTAGGACACGCGAAGGCTCGCTACGATCAATGCATCCCATCGTTTCGGTAACCGGATTGGGTCCCCATGCAGAAGCTATTTGCGACGGTGCTCATTTTGATGGATTTGGGTATGACTCACCATGGGGGCGACTTCATCGTGCAAACGCCAAGATGATGACAATTGGCATGGCACACTATCCTGAAATGGGGCTCACATTTCTTCACTACATCGAACATCTCTACGGCGTGCCGTACCAATACACAAAGCTATACACGGCACCTGTATTTTCCGATGGGAAAAGCGTTACAGGACCTTTCACTCTATCTGTAAGGTATCTTGACTTCAGCATTACATACGATACTAATCCTTTCCGAGACCATCTATGCTCTACAGGAAGGGCCAAACTAATTCCTCTCGGAAATAGCGCTGTCCTACTGACTGATTGTCAAACAATTGTTGCGGCTGGTATCGATCAGTTGCGTCAAGATCGGTATTGTTTTCTCAAGACACCGCCCACATTCAGGCCTGGAGTTATTCCAATGGATGGGGCAACAGGAGAACTTTGCTATGTCTACGATAAAGCGAATGGTAATGCCTTATGACTACTGAATTTGTATTGGTGCCATTTGACCCATGTCCCGTTCTGGACAAGGGTACGTTGGAGGGCGGGCGGCCTAATCAAACTGCAATTCTAGCATTGGACATTCAAGCAAAATTTCTATTTGTAGATGACAAGGGTAGGACATATCATGAGTATCCTTTGCCAAGCAACGCCGACATTCATAATGTGGGCGGCTATGTTGGCAAGTTAATTGAATATCGGAATCCAGAGTTGCTAGAGTTCTTTAAGGCTAATGGGATTAGTAAGGCCACTCTGGCGAAATCCAATTTCCCGATTTTGCATAGCCGGTCACCGAAACTGGATGCAGAGCTTTTCCACCTCATTCAACACCTCCGGCTAATGGAAAATCAACGCCGTATCACACTCTTTGACTTGGGATGCACTGTTGCGGAACACTGGACGCTTCTTGATGTCATGTTGCGCTCACAGACTGGGCGGGGCGCTGAAGATGCGATCACATACACCGGGCTGGATAAGTCTCCGTTGCTATTAAGTGTAGCGCGTCTACTACATCAAAACGTTTCGACGGAACATTTTCAGCTTATTCATTTGGAAGGGTCTGGATTTAGCTTTCCCCCACTGACCTTTGACTTAACGCTATGCGTTGGTGTAGTGAATCATGTCTACGATCCATTGGGCGCGCTGGAAAAATTGCTGATTGCGACGCGATACACGTCGGTCCTAGCTCTCTGGACGACGACAGAGTCAGAAGGATTCTGGACTACGATACATTCCGGGCTGGCTTTTTATTTTTTTTCTATAAAGGATTTACAGCAACTGCAGAAGCGGCTAGCTAGAGGCAGCTTTTTTGTATTGGATTTTTTACCTGAGGCTAGCAATTCACAGGCTCGCAGCTATATTGGCCTAGGCGCAAAGCGCATGGCATCACTCGGTTGTTACCATCTGCTCTATTCCACACTCAACCACCCACACCTTGAGCAGCTTTGCTCAGAGTCATAGCTTAGTAGTAGATTCGAATATGAATGAGAAAATACAACGAACCCTTCGGACCTGCGTCGGGAAGATGACCTATTTGCGCAACTCCGCGCAGATGCTTCATTTCATGCCACTTCAAGACTTCTTTGTAGAGGACTCGCTAGCGTTTAGTCACCTATTTTTTCTGCGAACAATGCGAAGACACCGGAGTGTGTCTGAAGGTTCTGGCTTGGACGATCCTGAGTTTGATCGTTGGATGGCGGGTACCGTAGTCAAGCATATTGCAGAAACTGCAGCGACCATTCTCGGGGTGGGTGCTCAGCGCCTCTCACCACATCAGTTCAAAATTATTGAATTCTATGGCTATGTCGGTCTGACATTTGAGTATCTGAAGCTACTAATCGAGTCATCCCAATCACCAGATGATCTCCTGAGCGGGTTGGTTTGTGGTCCTATCGGAGCCCGCCTGAAATTTGACGTGTTACAAAGCGAGGATCGGCATCCTTCCCACTATCTCGCCGACGGAAAAGACGTGGAAGAACTGCTAACCTCGGGAGGAAGTGGAGCTGATCTAGTTATCTATAACCATTATGAGGCTGTCCATAGGGGGTGGTTTGTTAGTCATAGCTTGTCCAATATCATTCAACGAATTTCTTGTCCAATAGTTGCTGCCGTCCGTGTTGCACTTGACGGAAAAGAGACGACGCGATATTCCATCCGTGGTCAGCGGGTAGTCTTGGAAACAGTGACAGCCCTCAAGACGTATCTCCATTCGGTTCCGGGGAATTGGATGTATCGCCTCCTTCCTGGGATCGATGACGGGTTCTTCTTGCCCCCAGACAGCCCTGTGGACGGCGATGGCGAAGAGGTGGAGGCGTCGACGAGAGAACCGGGAACTGCAGTTATGCTGCTGGTTCGGACAGAGAATGATGTTGCGCTAAAGGACTTTAGTCCAATCTAGGTCAGCACTATTGGCCTTTTTGTATTTGTTGCCGCAGTGCTCCCAAACGACGGGCGCCACTGCAGGTGCAGAAGTATTTTTGGCATCACTAATCGACAAAGTGCTTAAGCAATAGGATATTTAAATGACAAGTTTTGAGAAAGCAACGCCTACAATTCCTGAAGGCGACTTGACCGGGGAATATCTTATATATACGATCTTCCCTTTGACAGGCTTTCGCGCTACCTGCGTCATTTCGAAGAAAAAGGGTTGGTCGAACTAAAGCGGGCTGAAATAGAGCGCCGACTACCCCGACGCGTCAACTTATGATTACCATCATCGACAGCGGTATTTGTAACATTGGCTCTGTGTTAACAGCGCTCGATCGAGTTGGCGCCCGTTATATCGTTACGACTGAGCCAGCTCATGTTAATTCAGCCAGTGCGCTGCTTCTGCCAGGTGTCGGTGCATTCGCTGATGGCATGGAAGCCTTACGCCGTAATAGCCTGGTCGAGCCGATTCGGGCTCACGCGGTAGCGGGGCCCCGCGTGCAGTCTCTGGTTATCGCCCCTTAGATGCATAAAGGATAAACAATGGCGCAGATTGTCGGCTCGGCGGAATACATGAACACCGCCTATATGGATTATCAAAAAAAGTATCGTCAAACCATGCGCGAAAGCGACAAGGTAACCATCTCTTTAATTCAAGATAATTTGCCAAGAGGGGAGAGTTTGCGGTTGCTCGACATCGGCTGCCACAACGGGAACTTACTGTACCACCTCAAGCAGGCCATGCCCCAACTACAAATGCTTGGGGGTGATTTATTCCAGGGTGTGATCGACCAATGCCGCGCCGACCAGGATTTGATTGGTATCGACTTCCAGGTTATGGACGTTACTGACCTAAAATGCCCTTCAATGGACATCATTGTCGCTAGCGCTGTTTTATGTCGGTTCGATGAGCAGCAGTTCAGTAATATTTGGAAACGTTTTTTTGACCTTCTACGACCCGGCGGCCTTGTTGTATCCTTCGAATGGTACAACCCTTTTCGCCAAAATCTTCGGATTGCTGAGGAAACAGATATGCATCCGGGGGGGCTGATACTCAACTTTTGGTCTCAACATCTTGTTAGATCTCAACTGCAGAAGATCGGCTTTGAAGATATGCGGTTTCAGATGTTCGAGATCCCAATCGATTTGGAACTTCAGGACCCGACGGATCCGTTTCTCACTCATACACGGCAGACTTCTGATGGACAGCGTTTACAGTTCAGAGGCGCTTTGTTTCAGCCATGGTGTCATTTAGTGACGCGTAAGCCTTAAGGTTGTTAGTCCACGTATGATCGAGTTGACCCGCGACCTGTGCGCCTACAAGACTGGGGTCGTAGCTGACGGCAATGCGGCCCTTTTCGAAAGAATCGGACGCGAACTGCCTCTGCGGATGTTCGCTTTTGCCTCTGGCGATACCTACAACGGCTGGCGGGTTCCAGACAATTGGCGGGTTAAGCGGGCCAAGCTGTTTCGCGAGGGGGTCGAGGTCTTCGATTTCACGGTAAACAGCCTAGGCGTTGGCTATTACTCCAAGTCGTTCATCGGCGAATTAGATTGGGAAGATCTGCTGCCGCACCTAGTCACCAACCTAGATCTTCCCGATGCTTTCATGTTCCACTGCATGTGGCAATATCGCCCTTGGGATGCTGATTGGCGTCTGGTGATGCCCTATCGCGTGTTCCGTACTCTGGGCCACGGCCGCTACCGAGTTGAATTAGAAACGGAATACGAGCCAGGCGAAATGCTTGTAGCCGATAGCCACAAGGCTGGACGTAGTAACAAGACCATTGTTTTTAATTCCAATAACTGCCATCCGCACATGGCTAACGATGGATTCGCTGGCACTGCCGTGTTAATCCGCCTGATGCAGTGGCTGATGACCAGGGACACATACTATAGCTATCGGTTGGTCATTGGCCCCGAACACCTGGGCAGCGTCTTCTACCTGCGCGACCTGCCTCGGAATGAGGTTGACAACATGGTCTGCGGTATCTTTGAGGAGATGCCGGGTACCGGCGGACCCATCGTTGCGACCAGCACTTTTGCTGGCGGGCATATGATCGATGACGCTTTCGCTAACGTGCTGCGTTATTACAGCCGAAACTACCGTCTCGCCCCTTGGCGTAAGGGAGCAGGCAACGACGAGACTGTTTGGGAGGCGCCGGGTTACGAAGTGCCTTTCGTTGAGTTAACGCGCTGCGAAGACCAGTGGGCCCCCTATCCTGAATACCATTCCAGTTTAGATACGCCTGACCTGATGCAGCCTGCCCAGTTGGAGGAAATGCTGGAGTGTCTGAAAAAGGTGGTCGAGGTGCTGGAAGACAATGCAGTTCTATTCCGCCGCTTCGATGGACTGATCTGTCTGTCTAACCCTGACTATGATCTTTACATGGAGCGCCCCGACCCCACTGTGGTCAAGGATTTAGATGCGGACTCAGAAAAGTGGGGCCATCTGCTCGACTATCTGTTCAGGTATTTGGAAGGCGACATGACAATTCTCGACATCGCAAACCGTCACGATCTTCCCTTTGACAGGCTTTCGCGCTACCTGCGTCATTTCGAAGAAAAAGGGTTGGTCGAACTAAAGCGGGCTGAAATAGAGCGCCGACTACCCCGACGCGTCAACTTATGATTAC
>Ga0194116_10002010_pt1 | contig 27216 bp, 50 predicted proteins | sample TA2MahsurfametaG_4_FD_148617 | JGI IMG/M metagenome (GOLD analysis project Ga0194116, IMG submission 148617) | Freshwater microbial communities from Lake Tanganyika, Tanzania - TA2015008 Mahale S9 surface | ecosystem: Environmental > Aquatic > Freshwater > Lake | place: Tanzania: Lake...
CCTCACCGACGAGGAAATCGCTGAGATCCAAAGCCGCCCACAGCCCGAGCCACCGGCTGAGCTAACCGCCGAAGAAAAGCTGGAGCGTTCCGGCCTGACCGTGGCCGAGTTAAAGAGCCTGCTGGGTCTTGATTAGTTCCAGCCTCTAACGTTCCTAGTGACGTTATTTATAACCTCACCAGCTCATGAACAACATCGAACCTAACTCGTATCTCTGGGGCTGGTTTGCATTTAGCTTGGCGCTGGAATACTGGCCGGCTGTCCTTCGTGGTAGCCCTTGCCAGCCGTTACAAAAATGTCATCAGGACACATTCTGGGACGCTCTTAACGGTGCTGAACTCTAGAAAGCTTTGCCACTACTATGGATCGCTGGTTAACGACTACAGGTGGAATATTGGCAGTTCTCACGGCAATCGTAGGCACAACAGTAGCCATTGAAGCTCGTTATGCAAAATCACAAGAAGTAAAAGAGCAGTTTTGCCGGGCTAGAAAACAACAGCTGCGTGATCGGATTTTTGAAATTGACCTACAACCGAATAAATCTCCATCAGATAAAGCGATGAGGGAGTATCTACAACAACAACTAAATGACGGTTGTTAATAAATGAATGACCACGACCTTGAAAATTGGTTCAAAGTAAAAGCAACATTAGAGTCTGCTGGTAAAACTGATAATCATTTTTATCGACGCGCAATTGCAATCATCGCTGAAAAGCCTGATCCCCTGGCAGATGCAATCAAGTTGATGGCGTGCTTCGGGTTGAAACCATTCGAGCCAAAGAAACGACCGTAGCAATAATTACAACGGTTCGTTTCAACCCGCTGACAAGGCGGGTTTTTTCTTGTCCGTCCGCTACCATTGGTCCCGGCTCTACCGCCGCCACCTGCACACACCGTCAAGCACCATGAACAACAGCATCGCGATCACCTACCACCTAAATGGGAAACAGATGATCCTCCGCTTCAACTGCTCCGATCCGGAGTGGAGGAACACCATTAAGGTTCTCCGTGAACAAAACAGAATCTTCAAATTAACCTACGTTTAAGAAGAAAGAAAAAATATGACGAACCCACAGATCCACATCTTCCGCCACTACAACAAAGTTTTGGTCGATCAATTTATGGACAATTTCCACTCTGAACTTGACCCCAGGAAGAACCTTTCGTATCAAACTTCAATTAACCCAACATATCTCAAAGTTATGAGAGCTCTGGCAGGCATGAGAGAGGCAGCAGACCGCTCAGAAATGGGATTTTTTGGGGCCTTCATAACACCTGAGGGGTACCACTACTCCATCAGCAACATCGAAAGCGTTAATGAGAACCTCTCGCAACAACCTCTTCAAATTGATGAAAGTTTCACGATTGATGAACTTTACAAAAAGTTAAAAATTGTAAATACCTCAGATGGTATCCAACTCCGACTAACCGATGACAACGAATAAGATAAACAAAACCACAAGAAACTACAGATGTCACCACAAACCATCAACGGCATCATCTATGAACTAACGAACATCCTCATCGAGTTTGACGCCCGTTGGTCGAACAACTGGATCATAAGGATGATCAGGGAGTACTGCTTCCCCGACTGGGTTGCGTGGAAAACAGAACAAACGATGGCTAAAGTCGATCGACAAATCGTAGAAATTACCAAAGAATGGGAGGTCCAAGACCACGACACCTACATCAAACCCATCATCATTGAACACAAGCCAGACGGAAGCAAAGCCCAAGACCTGTTAGGAGGAACACTCCAGATCAGTGCGCCCTGGTACCACAAACAACAACAAGAAAACCAAAAGAAAGAAGACAACCAAAGCAGCACACGCTAAAATCCAGTGAATCTCCACACCTTCATCATTCAAACCATGGTAAAAGAAAGTTTAGAACAAAAGAACTACCAGATTGTCTCCATGCTGGAGGGGATCCTCAATACGATCGATGAACTCTTTGAGAACCCCGTCTTCATCAGTGGCATCGACGGCGAACAGGAGCTTAGGCTTGACACATTCTCCGAAATGATCGAAGCTATGGTCGAACAGTTCGCTCCACTACCTGAAGCTGTCCCATTTCAGCCGAGGATGGTAGACGATTCGTTCGACGCAAACTAAAGAGCGGCTAAGACACATGAGTCTCACAATGAGATCAAGTTGCTTCAAGACAACATCGGGTCCCATCGTGTAGCCTCAAGACAACACCAACAATACGCACAACTCATAGTTTACCCACCAACTAAAGGAAAACACAACTACGACCTGGAGATTGAAGACGATGCTCATTGGTAGTCCAATCAACTGATGTTCACCTCACAAATCATCCAACTTGGCTGCAGCATCATTGGTTCAGCCATTGTTGCAAGTCACAGTCCGCTCCAGGAGGTCACAACTCCCGCGTGTGCTGCGATGTATTCACCCCAAGTAGTTGAATCTACTTACAATTACTACGACTACATGTACCGGTGGTAATCATGCTTGGTTTGCTCCAGTGGCTGTTTTTTGGTCACGTACATAAATGGAAGGTAATTAAAGAAGGTTCCGCGAGCTGGGAATCTACAACAACCGAGGAAAGTTCTAGGTGGACGCGCTACGTACTGCAGTGTGAAATCTGCGGTGAGCTAAAGACCTACGACGCACGATGAGACACCCATCTCCTTTTTTTGGGCTATGATTCCCATGTGAAGCAGACGCCCCCTCTGCCCCACGTCCTCAAACCCAACAAACCACACACCATGTCACTCTTTATCCCACCAAACCAGCTCCAGAACATGCTCGACGCTGAAGTGGGTCAGGCCCTCTGCGGGCGGCCCAACATTGGCAAGCTCGTAGCACTCTCAGCCCTGATGAACAGCCCTCAGCAGCGCCAAATGCAGCAGGCTGACAACTGGCTGGAGCCCAACTGGATGGACGATCCGGACTGGGTTTGACCGATCGGGAACAATCTCCTAGCCCGCTCCAAAATTTAACGATTTCTTCCCGTTCGGGAACCCAGGCCATTGCTACGTTGGGGAGACAAACCCCAGTCATAGCAATGGTTTTTTCATGTGCATTACACCTGCACAGTGTAGATTTATACACCACAAAATGAATAAGCGGATAAAGAATAAAGCAATGAGCGACACGATTTCGAGCGCCAGTAGTGGCCGTTTGGTATGGGCTGTACTAGCGCAAACCCCGTCCGGAAAGAGCGAGGTTATCAAAATTACAGATCATAAAGATGCGGACCAAACGGTCTGCGAAAACCCCAGTTTGTACTTCAAGTCAGGGCCGATCTTCCTGGCAACTTAAGCATTGCTTAAGCCCGTTAGGCGCCAGGAGTTGCTATAGTTTCAGGGCATCACAAAGCACATGCAATTGCCTGTTTCCGGTTACGTGGTCCTCATGTACAATCAGGATCTCGGCAGTTTCGCCCCGGCTTTCCCTGATATTGATTCAGCGGAACATTTTGCCAATTCAATGAGACTTGCATGCGACGCATTAGCAGTCAGTGAACCAGTTCCTGTTACGCCAACACAACAGATGAGTTTGCGGATCGCAACAGAAAAGTAAACGCTAAATCGTTGACAGCCATGCTATCCTGTGTGGGTGGCATGGCTTTTTTATGTCTAAAGTTCTTTCTGTAAGTATCCCAGAAAATTTGTGGGAGAGGTGGCGTGAAGCTGATATCGACATCAGCCCTTCTTCTATTTTCCAATCTGCATTAGAGACTGAGCTTGATCAATCCAACCGTATGTTGATTTACTGGTCAAGCCGTGCATTGAATGCAGAGAAAAAGCTTTCTGTCATCTCTAAATTACTCAAAGCAGATGACAATCAAGTTAAGAAATTCTTACTATTTGAAAGTGATCGTTGATCGTAGAATAAGTTGATCTCCAGGCACGGGCATGGAATCACACAACACAACACGTTACTTCCAGTCCATAGAAATGACAAATGCCGATAGACTGGAAACATCTGCCCTGATGGAACACCTCAAAGAAGAGAATATTATTCCGTCAGGGTTAAATCTCGGTCAATTTGTTACCGAATGTTTCGTTCGCGGTAGAAACGAATACATGAAAGATCTCTACCGCAGAGACTAAACCAAAAGCAAATAAATCGTTAATTTAAAATGTAACAAAGTAGCAACCTTCAAAGTTGTTACAAATAAAAACAATAATAAATCAACAAATCAATTGCGTCCGGCGCCAGGGGTCTATATATCCTTTAAATAGAATAAATAGTAACGGTGTAACCAAATGACAAGAGACTACAAAGAGGAGTATCAGGAGTACCACTCAAAACCTGAGCAGATTAAACGTCGTGCTGCTCGTGTAATGGCGCGTCGCTATAAGGAAAAAAATGGTCACGCACGGAAGGGTGATGGTAAGGATGTAGATCACGCAGACGGCAACCCCTTGAACAACAAACCCGAAAACCTAAAGATGCGAGACAGAGGCGAAAACCGAGGAGATAAAACCAAATAAAATTAATACCCTACTATTTAGTCGTATTCCATTGATACTGGTTTACGTTTATTTTCGCTTAAAAGTTTGGAATAATCTTGAACAAACTCACGAGGGTCCATCACTGGATCATCTTGCATTCCAGGAGGCGAATCAAGCTTCTGTCTAACATCGACGCCGACATCAAAACCAAATTTCTCTGCACCTGGGCGAATTCCAAGTTGTTGATCAATATAATCTCGATTAATCTGTTTTGCGCTTTGGCTCAACATTTTTAACTGATCAGCCGTCAGGCTGTTGAAAAAATCGCCCCTATTAGAAGCGTTTAACACCGGGCCTGAATGATTTGGCACTCCAACTTGTTGTTGAAGAGCCCGATCAATTAGATCGCCACCAGATAGTCCCTGGGGTTGAATTTTTTTGGTAAAACCTAATTTAAACCCGTAATCAGAGGGTGCCTGGAAAGACCCAGGTCGAACATATGCGCCGCCCGTGATAAAGTTTTGTTTCTGGTGGTCTCCGATAGGGAATTGAAAATCTAAAGAGCCCTGATTTGTGACTGGAGAAACACTAGCGCCAATCCGAGTACCATAAATATTTTGATACCCCGCTCGAAGCGCTGGATCAGCAAAAAATCTAGGTTTTGCAGGAGTGAACCCTCCGGGTGGAATACCGATGGGATCAAAAAAGGAAGACTCAGGCATGGACATAGGGTATTATTAATATTTTACAACTTTCACACGTAAAAAGTAGTAGAACTCACATCGCCGCCACGAAGAACTATATATAGTATCAATTAATTAACAACTAAATAATGACCATAACTGAAGCTAAGGTCCAAGAACTAATCGACGACGCAATCCGAAGGCACAATCGGAATGCATCAATGATCAGCACTGCACTCGGTCTGTTCTTTCTGGCAGCTTTCGTAGACGGGTTCTTACGTGCGATGGGTGAGATTCCTCCATTCATGGGGATCGACATCAGCCTCATCCACTGAGGGCGGGTTAAGAAAACTTTAAGAGTGTAGAGGGCCGGGGACACCACTCCCCAGCCCAGCACACACACGCACGGTTACAACCATGCACCCACCGAGGGAATCTGACCTCCCTCCCTTGCAATCTAGCGAAAGGTGTGTAAAGTGGTCAAGCCATCGGCGCAAAGCCTGGCACACACTCGCTTTTTAACCATGCCATTCAATTTTCAGGCCATCCAAACCCTCTGCATCACTGCTGAGGATCGACCCCACATCGACGTAAAGGACGGAAATCTAGTCCTCACCGCAATCCGTGGTGAAGATCAAATCATGATCACCGCCCCAATCAAAAGCGTCATCCCCACTGCAAAAGCAGCCTCTGTCAAAAAGCCTCAGCGATCAGCCCGTAAAGCGAGGCCCCTGGCAAAGCTCAATGCTGACTTGGTCCGTGAAATCCGCGCCAAAGCGGCAGATCGTGACTTTATGAATCAGTTCAATAGCGTTAACGCCGCTTATACCCAGCTGGCAAAAGAATATAAGGTCCATCTCACGACCATTTATGGCATCATCCAGCGTTACTCCTGGAAGAACGTCTGATGCAATACCGTAAAACCTACAAAATCCGGGCGGCCATGGGGGATGGTCGTCCTGTTGATGACACCATCACCGCGAAAAACGGTACCGAAGCCCAAGATCTCGCCAGGGTAAAGCACCCTGCCGCTCGAGCAATTTACGTTCTCGGCTTGGCAGAGGAGCAGCTTGCCATGGATCATCCCTTCTTTTCAAAAGAAGAGGAGATCGAACCGTTCACCATCTTCGAAGCCAAAGAATCCGAACGAGATCGAAAAATCCGTTGGTGTGTCGAACTCCGCAATCAAGGCAAAAGCCATCGATTGATTGCCGAAGTAATCGGTGTTGGGGCCACAACAGTCCGTAGCTGGTTAAAACAGTATGGGTGATTTATACTCCGGTCAGATTCACTTCTGACATGGAAACCTCCTCAGGTAACGGTCTCACCGTCACTTTTGACGATGAGACCAACATTATTACTCTTGATTGGGATCCTGAAACCCATCCGGAGTACAACATCTTCGAGGATATTACTCCCGAAGAGTTTTGTAAAATCTTTTTTGAATACATAGAACAAACCAGCGATGGGGAAAGTAAAGACAGCGAAGTTCCAACCGGGGGACAGAGTTGCGGAACGACCGAAAGTGACTGCGATTCCAGGGTTGAATCCTGAAAGCCTTAAGCGAATTCAGGAGTTCAGAGGCCAGAGGTATGGCGTGGTTGTTGATGTCTTCATCAAACCGACCAAGACCAAATCCCGTGGCACCATGCAAAACAAGTTCGTCAAGGTCCTGTGGGATGGGCTGAAGACTCCTTCAGACCATGCCCAAATGAGACTTGTCCACGAACATGAGCTCCCGGAGCTACTCAAAAGCTACAGAGATGGGATTGGAGGCTAATGGATTATCCGGCTGAACAAGTTGTCGCTTATGAAGATAAGCGCAGGGCAGAACTTCTTGACGAAGCTTTTGCTTACTTCTTCGACTACGAGTACGTAACGCCTGAAAAGGGCTACGAAGAAATTAAAGCGGCTGTCAGGGGTTGGCGTGATTACTACGCTAAGTTCGTCGACAAAGCGGACAAACTAATCCAATTATTGGAGCAGGCTGATGAGGCCCCGAGTTCATCTACTCCTGAATGAATGTGTTGAGCGTGGCGCCGCCAGGGGGTGGCGCATGGCTCATAAGCACGTAGAAAACCCAACAGAATCGGCAATTCTAGAGAAAATCGAGGATGCCATCATGGGGGAAATTTACGAGTGGTTCTCGTTCGATTCTGACGAGCAGGAACTGTCATGAGGTGTCGTTCCTGTAGCTCGGTTAACACCAGAGTTACCTGCACGGAGCATTTTGACAATTTGACTAAACGCTATTGCCGCTGCCTTGATTGCGGTAAAAGGTACAGAACAATTGAGAGATATGCAGTAGCAAAGCCTGCACCACTAAACCCAAAGGTTCTACGTGGAGATCGCAACCCAAATTCAAAATTAAATTCAAATCAAATCAAAATGATTCGCTACTTACACCAGAAGGGGCTTACAAATGCTCAAATTGGTATTCGAATGAAAGTTAACCGATCCACCATCAGTAAAATTGTCAACTACAAAACTTATAAAGAGGTCGCATGAAGATCCAACGAGCGGATGAAAAAATCCAGGCCTGTGGGTCGTTCGATCCTATGGAGGACGAATACAGCTTCACGATCGCAAGCGGAGCTCTGGCCGTCACATTTGAATTCTTAAAAAAAGAGGACATCGAGCATCTCAACTCCTGTCTCTCTTGTATGTTAATCACCGATGAATCCGACTGAAATGCAAAGCGTCAAACTCATTTGGATCACCCCAGAAGCAGAACAGGTGATGACCTACTGCGCCAGGGTCAGCAATCCGGAGAACCAAAGCAACATGGAGACAGCCGCAAAGCTCTTGCGGTACTGCATCAAGCAAAGGCATTGGTCAATCTTTGAGACTGCTAATCTCTGCATGGAGATTAATACAACTCGGGCAATTTCAGCTCAGATTCTGCGTCACAGATCTTTCTCCTTTCAGGAAGCAAGTCAAAGATACCAAGACGTAAATGTTTTTGGAACTCCTCGGGTTCCACATCTACGTCGTCAGGATAGTAAAAATCGCCAGAATTCAATTGACGATCTGAATGCCGAATCGATTCAAAAGTATTACCGGAGAATCAGTAGCCTGTTTGAAGAGGCTGGTCACCTGTATAAGGAGATGATCAGTGAAGGTGTTGCAAAGGAATGCGCCAGGAGTATCCTTCCTCTGGCGACGCCAACCCGTTTGTATATGAACGGCACCGTTAGGTCGTGGATCCATTATCTCTCTCTGCGTGAGAAACATGGGACACAGATGGAGCACATGAACATTGCTAAGGACATTAAAAAGATTTTCGCCGGTCAGCTCCCGACAATCGCCGAAGCCCTAGGCGGTGCAGAAACTTACTGGGAAATCTAAGGGTTGACGCTTGCATTTACTAATGGTATTTTTCCATTGGTTCTGCAGACCACCTGTGGCCACAGGTTCGCACCCTATCCTCGTTAGGTTGCGATTTTTAGAGGGGATTTCGTGTGGAAGCGGAAGCCACTCCGATGAAGCAGTGCAGGATCCGGCCGCACCGGATGAAAGTTCCTAACGCGGAACGCCTGCCTGCTTTAAACATTTAGACTAATGAACCAGTACGTACAGTTCCCATTTCTCCGATCGTTAGAAGACGGGTGGGAAGACGTTTTGGAAGAGCTAAATAACCTCCTGTATAACGAAGCGGAAAACAACAGGAGTTATTTTCAGCCCTGGCATGAGGTAAACCTTTATGAGGGACAGTGGGATATTTACGGACTGTATTCGTTAGGGAAAAAATTAAAGGGTAATTGTGAACGCTGTCCTAAAACAACGTCCCTTGTTGAGTCTATTCCAGGTGTAGTCAATGCGGGGTTTTCGTCGTTGGCACCAGAAACCCACGTTCGGCCCCACGCTAGCCACGATAAAAGAATCCTACGTTGCAACCTGGGGTTGATTACCCCTAACCCACTACCGGATTACGATAGGCGGGCAACCGGAGTCCTGACAGCAAAAACCTGCGGACTACGAGTTGAGGATGATTTTCATTATTGGGAGCCAGGAAAAGCATTCGTTTTCGATGAAACCAAAGAAAACGAATCATGGAACTGGGGTGAACGAACCCGCTTTATCCTGGCAATTGATTTTAAAAAACTTTCTTCTGATTGGTCGACAGATCAATTAAACCGCCGGTCTGAATTGGGCGATATTCTTGCCCTCGGTATGTCAGCCAAAGGGTAGGCCGGTGAGCTAAGTTCCACCAGCGGAGGTTCTTTTTAGATTCAACCTCTTTGAAATACTGACAACCGCGATAAGTGAGGTGAGTCATGGTTCTAACCACGTACAATCAACTCTATTATTTATTTAAAACTGTAGTAGTTTATACGGAAACAGTAAACATTAAATAATTATTAAATATGGGGTGGAGTCGCACCTTGATCAGGGGCACGACTCTTCAGTTACCAGACAGTGGAAGCGATAGAAACACTGTCTCCCCGGCATAACGGACCTGGCATCGCTCTTCTACGGTCCGTTGGTATAATAAAACATAGATCTCTGCTTTTACCAGTGGTTGCTACACTAATCCAATCCAAATTGATAGGTGTAGTCGCCTGTGATTCCGGCCAGATCTGTATTGCTGATCCATCTCATATCCAAGCCCATCAAGGTGCTGTCCGCCTTCCGGCCTGGAATCTCCACACCTCCTTCGACACTGGAATCGGGGATGGGGAATTCGCAGTCTACGAAGAACGCGACAAAAAAGGCCGTCTGAAAAGAGTCATCATCGAACTGGACTGATGTACATCGATCCACGCAAGGAGCCGAACAAATGGCTCACAGCGGTAATGCTGGACCTTTTAGCGCAAAATACGCATGACTCCAGGTCGATGCTGGAAGATGGAATTCGTGTTGCTGTCAATTTTCTGGAGCCTGGCTATATAGATCAGCTATTTGGAACGTGGATTGATGCTTATGTTGACCTTTTGGCCGAAGAGAAAATGCAGAAAAATAAGCATCCCCGGCCGTGTTCGCCAGAGGATCAGACGGTGCCACCCCAAGAACCTCAAAGTGATTCCACACTTGATCATCTGGATACGGAGGGCGATACCAAATAAATTCTTTCCGGTTGTGATCGACGGACCACTCTGGGTGGTAGCGACACCACCTGGAAAAAGCGTGGAATTGCTTATCAGGTGCTCTGGAAGTTGAATCAATAATCAAGCAATCCCCCGGAGCAATATTCCATCGAAGTCGTAAAACGGTTGAAAACCCAGTGATGATCGGTTTTATTCCGGATTTTCCGTTGAAATGATTGTCTATTGATCGTCGCCTTTTATTCTTTCGACGCCAATACCAATCGTTCAGCTGCCTTCTTGATTGACCAATTGCAAAACCTGTATTCCAAGCCCAAAATCCCGGTCGATATTCCCTTATAGGTTCCAAAAAAATTTTACAAAGTTGCCCTTCCATCTGGAATGTATGCGAGATAAACTTGCGGCAAACTCGGTAACTCATTTTGGAAGAATTATTGATGATGATCCAAAGGGATCAAGAGCTTTATGAGATTGTAGAGCAATTGAAGCATCAAGATGAAAGCATGCAAGATTTCATCCTTAGTGTTGCTCAGATGCTTTCAATCGAATTTGAAGAGCTGCACCGAACTGATCTTAGTGATAAGTTGGCAGCATTGTTTGGCGGATTGCCTGAGAAGGCCTTCGCCATGGTTCCTCTTCTTATTCACATTGCCCTCGACCTCTTTTTACTGAGGGCTGTCCCTAATCGAGACGCTCTTCGGGATTGATCATGCAAACTGGATTTGTTATTTGCTCGCCAGAATTGGATAAGGTTCTGTGTTTTACAGAGGATAAAAGTAATGTTCGATTGATTCCCGTAGACAGTACGCAGAACATCAACCGTTCGATCTGCTTGTCAGACCTGACGGAGGCCAAGAACGTTTTAAAAAGGTTTAATGATTCAGGCTTTACCAGGGGTCTGGAAATTGCTAACGTGGCTAGGCTCTATAAGAAGTTTTACTGAGTATGCGGTACTGTCTTGACGTGGAGACCAATGGCTTGCTCTGGCAGCTGGATCGGATCCACTGTCTGGTGCTGCGTCAAGTAGAAACTGGAGAAATCATTAGCTGCGCTGATCAAGAGGGATACATTCCAATTGAGAAAGGCCTTGATTTAATCAGCAATGCGGAGCAATTGGTAGGCCACAATACGCTGAATTTCGACTACCGAGCCTTGCGCAAGGTCTATCCCGGTCTCACTATGAGACCAGATTGCGACTCGGTGGACACTTTGATTCTGAGCCGGGTTCTGTGGCCAGAGTTAGAGCCTGTTGATGAGCAAAAATTTTCTCACATTGACAAGAAATACAAGGGTCGCCATTCCTTAGCAGCCTGGGGTGAACGACTTGGTGTATCGAAAATCAAGTTTAAGGAGGAAACCAAAAAAGATCCCGATGTCGACAACGTCTGGGATAAATGGAATCCTGCAATGCAAAAATATTGCGAAGGGGATACGCTTGTAACTGTTGAACTTTACAAGTATCTGAGAGAGCAAAAGTTAGATCCTAGGTGTTATGAACTAGAGCACGAGTTTGCTAAAGTTATGTCGCTCCAGGAAGAGTTTGGTTTTCCATTCAATGAGAAAGCTGCTTTCGCTTTAGTTAATACTCTCAAGGCGAAGCGTGCAGAACTTGATGATCAACTCCAGGAAGTGTTTCCGCCTATTACAGAGGAACGCATTTCTGAAAAAACAGGACGAAAATTAAAACCAAGCGTTACCGTCTTCAATGCAGGATCAAGACAGCAAATTGCAGACAGGTTACAGACTCGTTATCCCGAAATCAGATTTGATAGAACGGAAAAGGGTAACGTTACATTGGATGACGATGTGCTTGAACTCCTTGGAGAAAAGTATCCAGAAGCTAAATTGCTTGCTGAGTACCAACTCCTTAACAAAAGGCTGGGCCAAATTTCGGATGGGAAGGAAGCTTGGCTGAAGCATTGTCAGCGCTATGGTGACAGCCGAATCCATGGTGGAGTTAAAACAAATGCCTGCGTGAGCGGTCGTTGTTCGCACGTAAATCCCAACATGAGTCAGGTGCCAGCTGTTGGCGCTCCTTATGGAGATGAATGTCGTGCCTTGTTCATGGCTCCAGATGGGTGGGTGCTTGTGGGAACTGATGCTGCTGCTCTAGAGCTGAGAGCTTTGGGGGCGTGGCTTGCACATTTTGATGGTGGAGAATATGCAAAGCTTGTTAGCACTGAGGGATTTGATGTCCACTCTTATAACGCAAAACTATTTGGCGTATGGGATGGGACAGGAGAAATTGAAAAGTCTCAAAGAAATCTATCTAAATCTTTGATCTTTGCTGTCTGTTACGGAGCTGGCTCTCGTAAAGTTGGCTCACTCTTTTATCCAAAAGGTAATGAACAACAGATGATGGCAAAAGGTAAAGAAGTTATCGAAACATTTTATAAAAATTTACCTGCAATTAAGAAATTAAAAGATAAAATTGACCAACGAATTACAGAAAGGGGTTATTTAACTGGGATTGATGGTAGGCATCTACAAATTCGCTCCAGGCATTCTGCTTTAAATCAACTTTTGCAATCGACTGGTGCGGTATTAATGAAAAAAGCAATGTGTTTTATTTATGAAGATTTAACTGCTAATGGATTAATTCATTCAAAAGATTATGGATTTTGTGGTATGTTTCATGATGAATCACAGGTAGCTTGTTTACCGCAACATGCAAAAATAGTTCAAAGTGTGTCAATCCAAGCAATACAAAAGTCTGGTCAATACTTCAATCTTTTATGCCCATTTACTGGTGAATCTAGGGTTGGTTCTAATTGGAAAGAAACACATTGATCAATAAGCAACTTCATCCCATTGAAGTTCGGCAAACATCTTAATGTTATTAGAATCAGAAGAAGGTTTGCGTAGCCCACAATCCGTTATCTTCATAACGATGACTGGAGTCGAATAATGTATATGGCGCAGAAACACGAAGTCGTCCGAAAGCGTCAACAGTAGTCGGAGGGTTCGCGGATGGTGACGAGACTACTGAAACATTTAAGACCTGATCATCCGGATTTAATACCTTGACAACCTCGTAGCGGAGATGGTCGCGCTCAATAACGGTTGCCATGGTTACCTTCTTGATTTAATAATTTTTTACCCTGCCATCCTACAACAAGCATTAAGTAATTGGAAATGGGTTGTTTTCATCAAAAACGTGCCGATTGTAGATATATTGTTCAACGGAAGGTCGTTTAATTGGGTTGTTTAAATCTTGGTAAAATTGTTGCTTTGTGCCCTCGGGAAACGCAAATTGTAATCCTTTTTGAAACGGATTAACAGTAAAACTTGGAATGGAGTCATATTGTTTACGCCAATTTTGAGAGGAGTTTAAAATTTCACCAGCAAATCTCATTTTTTCAATTCCTCTTGGATTTTTTAGTATTAAACCTAAGCATTTTAATTATTTAGCCGTATATGGAATTTTACCGCGCCTCAATTGATTGAACATATACAGGAATTCATTTCCTGCTCTACGTCCAACATCCGTCTTGGGATCTGGATTCACTCGTGGAGTAAATGGAATTGGATTTTCTGCCGCCTTACGTATAATAACATCCGTCAATGATTTTTTTTGCCCTTGACTAAATAAAGCTGCCCCTGTTGCAACAGGGCCTGCAAAACGTGCAAATGGTGCCGCTGCCCGAACCAGACCAGGTGCATAACGTGCTGCAGTCGGAGCAGCTGCTTTAATGCCTGCTTCGGTTAGCGCGCCACCGACCACATCTCGGGCTACAACACCTGCGGCTTCACCATAGCGATCTTTTTTGACGGATTCAGAAACTTCTGGGTTTAATAAGGCGGTCGATGCGCCAAGCGCGGCGCCAGTTACATTTCGGCGAAGTAAATTTTTCCCACCTTGAATTGCTGCTCCCGCAGGATCTAAGCCATATAACTGTTTCAGTTTAATTAATTCAATATCCGTTTCTGGATTGTAAAAACCGGGATGGTTCTGCAGTTTTGCTTTTCCAATTACCTTGAATTTTGAACTAGATGGAGCAATAATTTCAGATTCTTGTCCTGGAATAAGTAATTTAGGTTTTGCTTCGTCAGAATATTCTGTTACAGCGTATAAAACTTTTCGACCAGGGTTTTTATCAGGATGAGTCATTCCACCCATAAATTGATCGGTTGAACTAAGAGACGCGGCAAACGATGTTGGCCTATCTTTTGAATAAATAGCCCCTAATTCGGGTATATCCTCGCTTTTCTTAATATTTTCTCCGCGAAATAATACATATTGTTTTTCGGGGAAAGAAGCCCATGACTGACTTTCCGAAGCTTTTTGAGCAAGAGAGTCAATGGATTTTGTCACGTCTTTTTTAAATTTACCCGATTTTGTCCTGACATCCTCATTGTAAATGTAATTTTGTAAATGCTGAAGCTCTTTAGGCGTGGCGCCACTATTTTTTATTTCTTTGTAAAATGTTCCTGGATTTTCTATTGATTCATTAGCTAAAACATCTATTTTTTCTCCGCCTGTTCTCCATGGGTGAATCGCTGCGTTTGTTACAGATTCACCCGCAAATGAAGTATCTTCAACTAAATTATCAATTTTTTTAGGGTCATGAATTCCTAGCCATTTTGATAAAAGTTTATCTTGATAAGGATCTAGAGAGGTAGACCCAAAATCTGGTATTTGAAAAATATTTTCTTTAGATGCTATTTCCCAGGGGTTCAAAGGTGCTGGTTCAAAACCTGTTTTGTATTTATTTAGTAAGCGCAAAGCTTTTTCTTTTGCAGATCCTGGAAAGCTTTGAAACATTTCTTCTAATGATTCTTGACTGCCTTCTTGTTTATTTAAGAAAGATCCAAATAGCTCTTGTGTTTTTCGTTTTGAAACTCTCAGTCCAAGCTCTCGATTAAAATCTTGAAATGCATTATTTTTCCATAATTTAAAAGCTTCATCGTCTTGAGGCTCAAAAAAGGTAGACTCCGCCACAATTTAATAATATTTTTCTATTGCCATCCTACTAAAACCAAGTACACTAGCTCCGCGCCCACATCACCCCATGGAACCCCAACGCTTCAAAACCATCAAAAAATCCCTCGAGGACATGTCGATCGAGGAGCTTCAGGTAATGTCCGATGACCTGGAAAAGCTAATTTCAGTCCTCATGACCCGCCAGGTGGCGATTGAGGATACCATCCTCGACAAACTGGAAGAAGCATTTGTACGATGAAACTAAATGATGACAAGTGGCATGTTCGCTATTTGCGATTAGCGAATGAAGTTTCTTCTTGGAGTTTAGATCCATCTACGAAAGTTGGCTGCGTTCTAGTTAGAAACAAACGCGTTGTTTCGACTGGATATAACGGACTACCAAAGAATTTAAGTGACAGTTTTGATCGCTTAATGGATCGTGAACAGAAATACGAAATGACTGTTCACGCTGAAGTTAACGCCGTCACCACAGCGGCTCTCCATGGTGTCAGTACAGAAAATTGCACAGCGTATGTCACGTTCAACCCGTGCAGCCGCTGTGCGGCGGTACTGATTAATGCGGGTATTACAGCTGTTTACGTTGCTGGCGGTAGCGTAGTGCCTGATCGCTGGCTTGGTAACATGATCCTGGCTAGTAAGATGCTTGCGGAAGCGGGTGTCCACTACCAAGTTATTGACCCGTCCTAAACCCTTTAATTGCCATGAACCTCATCCTCTGCACCGCAACCTACGTCAGCGAAACCTTCACAGATTCAGGTCTTCGCTTTATGAAGCTTGAAATCCCTGGTAGCGGAAAAAACCCAAGCGTTCCTTTTAACCTTGTCCCTAACAAGGCTGCGGGTGAAACCTTTGATGTGTTCGCCCCAGGTTGTAAACTTCTGATTTCTGGTCGGTTGTACCCAAACCGTAATGACTACCAGATGTATGTTGTACCTACACAGGCGCTGCAGGTGGCCCCTAAAGACCTCAATTTGAATCAGGTAAACCTGGCCGGAGGAGTTGGTTTTATTGGCGAGAAGAAACTTGAAGATTTGTTTACTTTTTCGCTGATGTGTAAGGCCCCCAGTCAACAGATTCTTGGTCACCGCTGGGAGGATTCGATGGGATTTAGGATCGAATCGTGGGGCGATGACGCCAAACGCCTCAGCAGTCTGCTGTATGTCGGAAGGCAAATGACGTTGTCCGGTAGCCTTCGTTACAACGCCTGGCAAGCACAGGATGGTTCCCAACGCGCCACCTACCAAGTACGGGTACGGTCGTCACAATACAGCGTCTTTGGCAAGAACCAACCAAAAACAACAGAGGAGCCGGTATTGTCAACGGCTCCAAAACCGAATCAAAAACTCCCTGTGCAGCAGGATTTAGCTCCGGCCTCGTTTGAGCCTGATAACGTACCGTTCTGATACTTGGATTCTTGATAATCGGAGATGCAGGATTTGAACCTGCGGCCCCCTGCTCCCAAAGCAGATGCGCTACCAAACTGCGCTAATCCCCGAATATGGGGCCTCCTTCTAGGCTATCTACCTAGCGAGTACCCCTGCTGCCCGATCAAAAGAGAGCGGGAACCCGGTTATTCTACTTGCTCAGTTGGAGTTTTCCAGAAGTAATCATCCTGTTCTCCAAGGCGGCCCCACTTGGGTGCTTGTTCTACATCAAAGCACAACGAGTAGATACCTTGAAATCTGGCGTCTTTAAGTCGTGGTTGGTCAGTGATGGATCGCACATGCGACAACGGTTATTGGGATAGGCACCAATTTGACCGTTGTCCAACTCCACGATGTTATGGGATTTGTGCTCATCAGGAAACTCCGCAAAATAAAAATCGGGTTCATTCCGATGTGCATGGTAATTGTCAACAGTAAATAAATATGTGCCGCCCATTACGCCTGCGCTTCGTGTCATGACTTCAAAACGCATGTTGAAGATTAAGTTCTTTTCAACGACTGTAAGGCCATGATCAAATCCATTCCAGAACTGCAGATCGGTCAGCTCTAGATCTGGGGTTGGTGCTACGGGTTTGTCCGGATGGTCGGGATTCCAGGACAAGAACGCACTAATAGGCAGCTTGTCATATAAAGCGCCGTACTCCGTCAGGTACGTCTCGAAGTACAGGGCACGTCCCGTAAGAGATTTACAGGTCACCCAGTAGCCGGGGGTGTACTCACCATGTCCATCCCTCAGGTCGCGTAGGTACTCACGCCTGACCCACACCTTGACTGGTGGGACGTTGGCAACCAGAGTTGTCATCTCAACTCCTAATAAACTCCTAATCTACTTTAAATTAGGAACAAATTAGAAGTTGATGGGCCAGGTGTGCAAGCGGTGGCGTGGCCCCTATCAATTACATCCTATAAAAAAATCTAATATGTCATAAAGCCTTTTCCCTGCTCCGGGAGGGGCTATTCTTATGGAGCGTCGACTGGCGCAGTTCTATGAACCAATCGAAATGGCTTCTGTACTTGACCGGTACCTCAACCAAGAAAAATACCAAGGTGAGCTCCGTGAGCTCGTCAACTGTCAGATCATCAATGACAAAACCCAATCAGGCCTATTCCTGAAAGACACCGCCCTTGCCCGCATTGGCTGGAGTGGGGATGTCAAAGAATTTCCTGATGCCAAGGTCTACACTCACGTTTACAACACGGGTGATAAGACCCCCGGCATCTTCTTCAAGAGTCCCCGAATGGTTGTCATCCATTGTGGTTTCTCTAAGAATGTCACATTTATCGAGAACAGTGAGAAGGGCGGGATCGATGGTATCTATCCCAGGGACTCCTTTCTTTACGACGACTTCGAAGCCGCAAACCCCGGTAAGCCCTCGCCTTACAAGCGTCGTCGCCTGGTTCTAATGTTTCTGGTGAACGCTGATGGCGTTGCTCAGCACAAGAAACCCCTGATCCTTTCAATTCACGGCGGAGCTTCGAAGCTGTTCTGCGAGTCTTATGGCACATTCGTCGAGCAACTGGAGGCAGCCTTTGCCGATCGCATGAAACTCAAGTCTGCTGCTGGGTTTGACCCCAGGCAAGCAGCCGCTGCAATCTTCACCCCGACTTTCGGATCTCAACTTTACGGTGAAGGAAATAAGTCTTGGATTAGCTTCCCTGAAAAGTGGGTTATCCCGACTGCTGAAACCGTGGAGGATTTCTTCCCGAAAGATGCCGAAGATATTGATTTCATCGAGTCAGTGTGGGAGACCTGCCCGCCAGAAGTGTACGCCAAATCTTTCTTCGATCAGTGTGCCAAGGAAATCGGACACCATGCTATCAAGCCAGGTCTTGATTTCACATTGCCGCCGGTTGACGGAGGCCGTGGAAGCAAGGCCCTGTTTGGTGCTCGCGATGAAGAGACGGGTGAAATTCAGCTTTGATAAGCTGCCATCGGAATCCCGTTGGTGAACCGTCAACCGCTCCGAAAGGGGCGGTTTTTTATTCTGAATATTTTTTACGAATTACATTCGACTCCAGTTTAGCAAGACGTTTGCAAAGTCCGCGAATCATCCCTTGTCGAAGTACGGCGACATGCAATAGCTTGAGGGCGCCGGCTCTAAGTTGATCAATATCTGTAACAGCTTCTAATTCTTTAGTGATCTTAGCCATGAGAAACTCGTCCTCAAGCGTTGAAGAGAAATCATTTGGATCGAATGAAACTTCGATCAGTTCGAAATTACTCATAGAGTCCGAACATAATGTCCATTCTAGTCATTAATAAGTTTCATTGTGTAAAAAATAATACAAAAAGATTATTAAGATTAGGACTTGACAGCATTTAAAAAGTCTGTATGATTGTCGAGCACTTCACGCCACCAACCACATGGCAACCAAGAAAAGCTTTACGGGACAGGTTCACCGAGAGCCAGTCAAAAAGCGGACTAGCGTCGGGCACGGCCTAAGAAAACGGGGTTCCTTCAAGCGCTCCAAGGCTTATCGGGGGCAAGGAAAGGGCTGATCTTTACTAAGTCACACACGAACACCACCACACCATGTCTGACTCCCAAACCTACGCCCAACTGTCAGAGGCGATTCAACACGTTAGTTTCCTCCGTGATTTGCCAGAGGTTGGCGATGACGAAAAGCATGAGCTGGAGCAGCACCTACAAGCGTTGGCCTCCAGGCAAGCCAGCAAATTTGATTCAATTATTGAGCTGATTAAGCGTTGTGATAAGTACATCGCAGCACTGCAAGAAGAGCTCGATGAGATCAAAGAAAATCTTGATATGTGGAAGAAAAACAAAGAGAAAATGGTTTCACTTATAAAGTATGCATATCAACAACAATTAATTGATCAAAAGCCTACGGGAACCAAGTATCAAGCAACCATCAAGAGGGTCAAATCAAGATTGGTTGATGGATTTAATGGGTGGAGTGAAGAGGAAATTTCTGAATTTGGACTCCGCAAGACTGTCACCATCACCCGTTTGAAGGATGGGACCGTCGTGGATATGAAACAAGAGGACCTTCCTGACAAGGACAGAATTCGCTTGGAGTTGGAGCATGATACGGGTTCTGCTCCAGCTACAGCACACCTTGTTCCTGGGTATGCATTCGTTTATGGGCGTCGCAAAAGGCTGACTGCCCAATAACCCGAACCAATTTGTTAGGTTTTCACGGTTTCAACAGATGTTGAAATCCTGTAAAAATAATAAATGTCGAACAAACCGAACACCATGCTCGTACTTACACCTACAATTAGAAAACCCCGAAAGTCTGAAATGGCGCTTTCCAGCCAAGTTAAAGAGTCCGTCAACCAAGCAACCTCAGCACTAAGAGAAGCTCTTGCTTTTGCAGCCCGCACGGAGCATCCCACAATGATCGCAAGTATTACCGACATTCTCGTCAGGCTTGAATCTCTTGAGACTATCGATGAGCTTATGGAAAGATTTGGTTCCACCCAACCCTCCCCTAGATGAGGGAAATCTGCTAAAATTTTTGAGATAGAGCCTAAGCCCCTGTCCTACCCTTTCTGGTTTTTCACGCTTAGGCCATCTATCTGAAGCCCATCACAGACGAGGGGGTTGCGCTTGTTGGCCTTACTGACAAGCCCAGCGGGGATGGGACCCGCACCTGCGCTTGAGTGTTGGCACACGTCAGGCACACAGCCTGGAATACTGGGTTCGATTCCTGGAAGCGCCCTTTCATTACAGCGATGTCCTCGATCTTCTTCACGGCAGATACTCACTTCGGACACGCAAAAAGCCTTTCGTTCCTAAAGCCAGACGGAGAACTACTGCGTCCATTTTCTTCATGTGAAGAAATGGATGAGACGATGGTAGAAAACTGGAATCGTGTAGTCGGAAAACATGACACGATCTATCACCTTGGTGACGTAGTTATTCCTCGTCCCAGCCTGAAAATCCTGAACAGACTGAACGGCAGGAAAATTTTGATCCGTGGAAATCACGATCAGGGGGCACTAAAAGATTTCTCCCAGTATTTCGAGGACGTGCGCGGCGCTTTCTTTTTCAAGCCGGGATCGCACTTCCTTGGAGGTCTGGTACTAACTCATATACCTGTTCACCCTGACTGTCTTTCCGGACACTACCGGGGCAATGTTCATGGTCATCTCCATTGCCATCAGGTCATGATCAATGGTGAAGTAGATCGAAGGTATTTCAATGCCTGCGTGGAGAGGAATGACTTCACCCCGGTAGCGCTCGATACGGTATTAGATTATTTCAGCGTTAAAAAACCCTAAAGCCCCCTACCAAGCCCCAAAAGGGCTGGTATTCTGGAGTGCCTTCCGTCTTACACCATGGGCAAACCCGAGTACTTCATGGATGACTACGAGACATACAGCAATGTCTTCCATCAATACAGCATGCGCATCGCAGACATGATGCGGATCTTGGATACCTGCATCAACATTGAAACTGGGCTGGTTGTAGGTAGGCCCAAAGACCTATTTAATATGGTCACTAATATGCAATACATGGTCGACAAATCCTACGAAAAAGAAAAAGGAATTACAGAAGAAAGAGATCATCTCTTCCATTATTCCTTTAAAGATGACGCTAAGGAGGAAATGCGTAGCCTTCTTCGCGAAGAAATTGAACGTTACTTCAACACTAAATCCGAATCATGACCTACGAACACATTACAAATGAAACTGACACCTGGACAGTTGTTGTTGATGAGGAAGGTATTCTCACCCTCCCTGAAGAACTTCTCAATCGACTTGAGTGGAAAGAAGGAGATTTCCTGGAGTGGGAGGATAATTCAGATGGTACAATTTCGCTAACTAAAAGTTCACGTCAAGATTACACAGATGAGGAGTTAAAAGATGGATTTATCACCTGATCAGCGCCAGTCAATGCAGGAAATGATTGAGGAGGCAGCTAAAAACCAGCAAGAACAGCTTGCCTGGATTGGTAATCTCTATCGTCAACGCCTTAAAAATTTGCAAGAGACTGAGATTAGGCGTCAGGAATGGCTTAAAACTCAATCAAAAGAGGAGGATTCTAAAGATGAATTGGCCTGAAGCAATAGTTGCGGTTTCGGCCATGGTCTGTAGCGTTAGTTTAGTAAAAACATTGTTACGTTTTTTGGCTGGAAAATTACGATGAGATCAATTAACGTTGAACAACCTGATTGGGTCTGTGACGATTGCGGGGTGAAGTGGGGTAACTGGTGGGATGGTGAAACCTATTCAGGACCCCGTCTTCATTGTGCTACCTACCACGAAGGGGAGTGTGATGTATGTCATAAGGAGCGGCCTGTAACTGAAGCCAGGGATTATGGCTATTTACGGACTGGGTGGCAAGATTAGGTTCTTTAAACTTCCCCTGTTGTCATGCCCAACGACATGAAAAAATTTAGGTACCGGGGTCAAGCTTCAGAAATCCTTAATCCCATCGAATTCGAGGGGTATGAAATCCGCAGCCTCAGGCACGGTAATACCGGTCACATCCTCTACCGTTTTCCTAGTGAAGCTCACGATTGGGAGGGCTGCTGGACCATGGACCTGGAAACCGCCAAAAAGGGCATCCTGAAGTACAAAAAACACGAGGCGGCTAACAGTACAACATCCGTGTAGAGTACCGATAAAATGAGCACTGTATTTAATCCTTAAGGCGTAGAAAGTGGTACGGCCTGCATTTCGACACAGTGATCTCATGGACGATCTGGCCATGGAGATTCACTCTTACCTTCTTGAAATTGCAACAGAATACAAAGGCCAGAACTTTGTTTTAATTCCGATTACGGAAGTTGTTGCTAAGTTTGAGCGGAATCACCGCACCATCCAGCGACGTATCAGTGCGTTGCGAGATGCAAACCTGCTTATCCCGGTCATCAAGAAGAACACTGCCACCCTCTACGCCGTTTATGAACAGGAAGATCAGCCGTGACTGATGATAAAAGCGGAACAAACCTGGAGACGATTGCCTTTCTGCTTTCTTCCTTTACCGACAATGGAAGAAGCTTAAGGGCTTTCGCGCCGAATCCGCATGAGCTGGCAATTACCATTCTCACTGCTGGGCTGTTGGCCAACAGTAAGCTCATGATCAACCCAGAAGATGCTGTCAAAAGCGCATTTGACATCTACTCCAGGATCCAAAACCATGTGGGCCACTACGAATCCATGAAGTTCGTAAGCAACATTGAGAACTGCTTTACGGACAAGCCGCCGGAAGTTGAGCACGATTAGGGTTGAAGTCCCTATTCAACAATCTCATCGCTCCGTGCTTTGACTGAAAAGCATCCTTGAGGCTGCGACAGGCAGATTCTGGATTGGTGTGTTCACCACAGGTGTAGCTGTCAATTGCAGCAAACCCGTGTTCCGGCCAGGTGTGGATGGAGATGTGGGATTCCGCCAGAAGAGCAAACCCTGTCACCCCCTGAGGCTCGAATTTGTGCGTTGCTACCTGAAGTAGCGTTGCTCCTGAAGCTTCAGCAGCCACAATCAAAGCAGTCTTTACAAAATCTTCATCATTTAGCAGGGTCGGGTTGCCGTCCTGCAATTGAAAAATGCAGTGCCGACCTGTAACGCTGGGAGCCGGTAACACCGCAGTCGTAGAAATAATTTTGACTATTCTACGGCTGCTGAATCACGCCAAAGGGTAGACAGGATCTAAAAAACTCGCTACTTTGCGTCGAGTTGCTTCACCCTTGTGAACCCTGCAGTGCATGAAATTCCTGCAGTTGTTGTCTCAAGAGAAGAACTAGAGCGCAAAATTTATACAGATTACGATCCGACGAAGAAATATTCTTGGTCGGACTTCGTGGATTACAGATCAAAGGGCGACACCCGAGTCACTATTAATGGGTCGCGCCATTATCGGACTCCTTATGGAAATCTCCCATCCGTAACCACAATCCTTTCCGCTACTTCAGGAAATAAGGCGGCGTTAGAAAGGTGGGCTAAGAAAAATCCCGGTGGCAGAGAGGCCGCAGCCGCTCGCGGAATAAAGGTTCACTCCCTAATGGAGGAGTATCTCCTTGGAATTAACAAGGAACCTGTCATTGAGGATGAAGAGATCGCTCAGTTTTGGAGCGGACTTCCCGAGAATCTGGACAAACTAGGGCGCGTAATCTGGGCTGAAAACCCAGTCGCAGGAGCATTTCCCTGGTGTACAGGTGAGGATGACATCAGCAGGGTTTGGCATCCAGGAGTGGTTGAGGGTGAAACTTATGGTTGGTCTGGGGCGCCAGACATCGTCGCGGAGTACAAAAACAAGATCGTTCTAGGAGATCTGAAAACCTCAAACGGTCCGTACTATGCCAAGTGGCCAGGTCCTGAGTGCCCGAAAAATGAGTACGGGATGCGGCGTGCTGGCTTCCTTAAATATCAGAAGTGCATGATGCAACTTGGGGCTTATGCCCTTGGGTTAGAGCACACCGTCAACATTGTCCCCGAAATCTTCATGATTTTTGTGGCGACTCGGGAACGAGCACAGGTCTTTGCTGTGCAGGGGGGAACGATTGAAAAATATAAGGAAAAGTGGCTGGAAGCAGTCAATAAGTACTACTTGGAGATTTTACCGGCGCAGCAAGCGGCTGAGATGGACCTTGAGTTAATCGATGGTGACGCGCAAGACTCACAATGAGATCGACGACGCAGGTGTATGCAGCCTACGTTGAAGGAAGCAGAAAAAACTTCCGATTTCAGTCTTTTCAGATCTGACGGATCTGGCTAGGCTACCAACGGTGTCTTTCCTTGTAAAACGACCGCAATACCCAGACCGTGACTGTTTCCTCGCCCGAACCCCAGCGCCCACGCAAGCATCTCACTCCAGGACAGATTGATCTCAGTCTGATACCACCGGACTGGGCTCTGACTCCGCTCAACGGTAAAAGGGCGTATGTCCCAGGTTGGACCCAAGAAGCCTACACGATTGAGCAGATCCGCCGAGAGCTGGAAGATGGTCGGGCTACAGGCGTTGGTCTCATCACCGGTCAGTGGTCAAACGAAGGTGGTCTGATTTGGGCGGACATCGACGGTCCAGATGCCATCCCGGTTCTCGAGGAGATGGCTGGTGGTCCACTTGATCTGATCTTCCCGCCGACGCTTACCGTCTCATCCGGTAAGCCTGGGCGCCAAAGGATGCTCTACAGCGTCCCGGCATCCAAGATGTCCATGTTGCCGGACAAGGCAACCATCAAAATCGGGGTGCCATCGTTCGAAATCCTCTTCCGGTCGCGACAAGGAGCCTTGATGGGCTCCCACCCCGATACGGAAGGTTATTTCACCACACCCCACGGGGGTTTTGAGTTTGCCAAGAATCCACCGGAAATGCCAGAGTGGTTGTACAAGGCAATCGCAAAGGCGTTTCCGACGAATAAATATCGAAAACCAGTAACGCAGGGCGTCATCACCCAAAACATCAACCTGCAATACGAGGAAGAGTCAAAATACGCACTGGAAGATGCAATCGAAGAAGCTTGCGTCTATCTCCAGCACTTAGATTCCGAGAGGGCTGACGACTACGAAGAGTGGATTGGCGTCGGTATGGCGCTTCATCAGGTTAGTGATGACCTTCTTGGGGCGTGGATCGAATGGTCGATGATGTCCGATGCCTTCGAAAGTGGGGCATGCGAACAGAAATGGCGCTCTTTTGAACGTCTGCCAGGTGGCCCCAGTCCTGAAGGTGCTAAGGGGCTTCATTCTCTCCGAGCGATGGCCAAAGAGGATGGGTACCTCGAACTGGGTGGATTTGTCGTTGAATCACCAGAATCCTTGGCGCAACAGCTGAAAGAAATGGCAGAAGAGGGTGACCTACTGGAGATGTTTGGTGGTGGGATGTTCCAATCAGCCCTCAAACGGGTGATGGATGACGATGATGATGAGGATTCCCGCCATGAAGGTAAGGGTCTAGCTCGTGGTAAAGGTCAACCCAAGACACCGCCTGCCTCGTACTTAGCTGAGCAGGTGACCGGAATGATGCTGGAGTCGGGTTGGTTATACGATCCGAAGTTTGACACCTTCATGTTTTATGAAAGTGATCGTGGGATCTGGCGTCGGGAACATCACCGAAATGAGTACAAACACGCCGTACAGGACCTTTTTGTAACCGAATCAGCAATTGAAACCCCCAGTGGTTTCACCTCTCATTTGATTTCTGACGTAACCACCCTGACACAGGCGTACATCACTCACACTTACTGGGATAATGACGATGATCGCCTGGCTTTCCGTAACGGCGTATTAGAAGTTGATACCGGTGAACTGATTGAGCACGCCAGGAAGAACCACATCACCTGGGGTCTTGATTTTGAGTACGACCCCCACGCTGATCCTGGTCCCATTATTGATTGGTTACGTCGCACTCAGTATGGGGATGAGGATCGTGTCCAAGTGCTCAGGGCATGGCTGAGGGCTTGTCTGCTCGGTCAAGGTCACCAGCTGCAGCGTTTCCTGGAGGTGATCGGTCCTGGTGGTCGTGGTAAATCCACCTTCGCCAACCTCTGCTGCTCCCTGGTGGGTGATCGTAACTTCACCAGTACAACCCTCAACCAGTTGGAGCAAAGTCGATTTGAGGTGGCTTCTATCAAGGGTAAACGTCTGGTCCTGATCAACGATTCCGAGCGTTACGGTGGCTCTGCCCAGATCTTTAAAGCACTAACCGGTGGTGACAATCTGAGGTTCGAAGAAAAGAACAAAAACGTAGGTGAACCCTTTGTCTTTACCGGAATGGTTATGGTTTGCGCCAATGAACCAATTCAGACGACTGATAACACCTCTGGCTTGACTCGCCGTCGTCTTACTCTCGAATTTAATCGCCCTCTTTACGATAAGAGTTCAGAAGCAAAAGAGATGATTAAGATCGATAACGGAATAGTAAAGGGCTTATGGAAGAATTATTTACCTGGGTTAGTGAACTGGGTCTTGCAGATGAGTGAGAAAGAAATGCGTGAATATCTGCTTGACACTTACGATCGTGTTCCCTCTCTGAAGCGTGTGCGGAATGAAATCTTGCTGAACAGTAACAACTTGATTGAATGGCTTCAGTCAGAAGTTGTGCATGCACCTGATGCTGTTTCTTCTGTTGGTAAGAAAATTCCAGCCGCTAAAGACGATAAAGAGCGGTATTGCAACAGTAACTTCCATTTGTATGCCAGTTATTGTTCTTACTGTGAGGACACGGGCAGCAAACCCGTCGGTCAGAAGCGTTTTATTGCACTGTTGCTTGACTGCTGCATCAACCAACTTGGGTTAAAAGAAATCCGTTCATTCTCAAAGCAAGGCAAACCTTTCATCAAAGGCCTCGCAATCCGTAATAGCGATCCAAAATTTGCTAATCACGGCACCATTCTCCCTGAAGGCTCAAGAGAATAAAAAAGACGGTCCGAAGACCGCCTTGACTCCATGCAAGTGAATTGCACTTTAATTTGGAGGTTTAGGAAGCTGTCTCTTCTGGATACGGAAACCGAGCTCGGATTTCCTCTCGTTTTGTAATCCACTCAGATTGGTCGACCTCTCCGGCTTGCGCTTTGAAGAACAGCGGGTCGGCTTCACTGGCGTAGGCGGCGGCTCGTGCTTGGCGGGCTTCCATCCGCTGTGCCTCAACTTCAACGGCTGAGCGGTCGTAGGTGACTGGGTTGCCATCAGCGTCAAACGCATCTTCGCCAACGGTGCCAACTACGGTTGGGTAGAGCTGGTGGATGGCAGAAGCGAAGTACATCA
>Ga0194116_10002016_pt1 | contig 27181 bp, 25 predicted proteins | sample TA2MahsurfametaG_4_FD_148617 | JGI IMG/M metagenome (GOLD analysis project Ga0194116, IMG submission 148617) | Freshwater microbial communities from Lake Tanganyika, Tanzania - TA2015008 Mahale S9 surface | ecosystem: Environmental > Aquatic > Freshwater > Lake | place: Tanzania: Lake...
TATTTTCAGTGATGTAAAAGCACCTAAAAGGCTTGTTTCCACTTGACAGCTTTTACAGCGGTTGGAAACTTTTTTTTCAATATTATTTTACCTTTCATTAGAACTTTTAGATTTTAAATCTTACTAATAAAAGTTTATATAAATTAAACAATGTAACTAACTTAATATAAAATAATAAGGGAGCTTCATTATATGCCACTAAAAATATTACCCCTAATGCAAGAAAAGGCTTAGTAATATATATAGGTTCAATTGGAAAATCTAAGATTTTCTAACTAAAGAGATAAAAAGACTACGTCTTTTTATCTGTTCTTCTCCACTAATATATATTATATTATTTTCTTTAAGCCATTTTTATTTCTCATTTTTCTTTTCGGTTGGTGTAATTGGAAAATCTTAGATTTTCAAACTAAAGAGATAAAAAGAATGTGTCTTTTTATGAGTTCTTCTCCACTAATATATAATATATTATTTTCTTTGATCTATTTTTCTTTTCAATTGATGTTATTTTTAAAATTATTTTTCTGTATTTTCTAATTTATCAGGATATATTTGATAAGGTGGAGCACTTCCATCATAATAATAAATTGGTCCATTCGATTTAATTATTTTATTGGATATTCCTTCTTCTTCATTTTGTTCTGAAATTTGACTACATTTTTCTTTATTTAAGTAATTTGCAATTGCTTTTTCATATTTTGTTACTACTCTTTTATTTTCTAAACCAAAATTTTTTACTTTATTCTTATTAAGATTGATAAATAAATAAATTATAAAACTTATTACAATGATTCCAATTATACTAAAACCAGGAACTGGTCTCAATATTTTAAAAATTATAAATAAAAGTGGTAGGCATAAAAAAGGTAATAAAATAAGAAATTGAATAAGTATTTCTTTTTTATGAATTTGTTTTTCATTTAATTCATCATTAAATTCAATTATTCTATCTTTCAAAGTAATTTGATTTTGAATCTTTTGTAAATCATCTAATTGTTGATTTAATTTATTATAATCTTTTTCTATTATTATTTCATTTGTATTAATTAAATCAATATTTTTATTATATAATTCAACCTTTTTATTAAAATTATTTGCTAAATTATTTATTATTTGATTCTGATTTTTTATAATTTCTTCTGTTTCATTTCTATTTTCAAAATTTTCATTGAAATAATTTACTGAATCTCTTAAAATAATACGATTTGTATTTATATTATTAATTTTATCATTAACTAATTTACATTGTTCCAATATATTAAAAAATTCTTGATTTATTAAATATAATTCAGCTTTTTTATTATTTTGTTCTTCGCAATTTTTATTATAAAATCCTTTTGAAGTAACTACACCAATATTACCATTTCTACCAACAATATATATATCTTTTTCTATCATAATAAAATAATTATCTTTCATTCTATTCGAACGTAATGCTATTTTTGCGGCTTCTACTGGAGAATTTGCAGTTCCTATTTTAAAGATATTTCCTTTTGAAATATCAGTACTTAATTTAGCTCCATATTTACATATCCATTGATCAGGAACATTAATTGTTTTCATGGGCCAATATGCTTTACATTTTGTTTCCCAGTCTTTTTTTTGTTTTTCAGTAAATTTACTAAAATTTGGTGCATTTTCAGTTATCCATTGACTTTCAGCTGGTTTATAACATGTATAACTATTATTAGTAAAATTTGGATCGTTATTGTAAGTTACCCAAGTTCCATCACTATTTGTACAATCATATTTAGCAGCTTCTAAACTATCTTTATTTTTATATCCAGCATTACAATAAGAACCTTCACCAACTTTTTTATTTCCAACATTTGTATTTGATAAATTAATTTTTGATGCATCAAAAGGACCAGTCCATTCAGAATAATAATATCCATCACTATATGGTCCATTTGGACAATTTGAAAATTCTTGTTTAACTAATTTTGATCTTCCAGCAATACATTTTCCTCCAAATGGTTCTGCACTATAAAATGGATTTACACAGCCTTTTTTTTCTGGTTTATACGTCCATCCTTCTGGACATGGTAAATTATAGTTTTTTTCATGAAATGTTTTTTGTTTAAAAAATTTTGAACTTATTACAGAAACCGTATTATAATCACCTATCTTTTGAATATATTTTTCAAAATTATCTTGTATATTTTTAAAAATTACTTCTAAACATTTTGAATCCCATTTGAACCCAGAAATATGTATATAATCTCTTAAATAATTATTATAATTTTGAATAGTAAATGGAGTACTTATTGCATTATTTTTAGAATTCATTTTCTATTATTAAGAATTTAGAAAATTATTATTAAGAATTTATATTTGAACTAATAGTTTTGTATCCAGGATAGTATTCACATGGAATAGTTGTTGTAAATCTAGTTCCTGGACTAGCACCACGACGATTCATATTTGTCATTTTAGCGGGATCATCTTTCCATTCACAAGTATATTGGGGTGTTTGTGGATCACCACCATAATAAGGCATTGGTTCAGCTTCTTCTCCAAGTGCTAAATAACCATCTCTTGTTGCTCCAATACTCGGTATATCTCCATCTTTCCAGACATTTTCACTATTATCAAGCCATAATTCATTTCCTTCATTATATTTATATTCAACTGTTTTACTAGGATTATTTTTAGATGGACAATTTTTGATTAAATTTTCTGGTAACATATTTTTAATAATTGGGATTGCAAATTCTTTTGCAGTTAGCTTTGTTTTATTTAATATATTAACTAAATCATCATCTTGATTATTCTTCATTTGGAAGAAAACGACTATAAATGTAATTATTCCACAAATAAAAATAAATATAATTCCTGAAAGAATTGATATAAAATTCATTGCAATTGCTATTACTGGTAAAAACATCAAAACAATAAATAATATTATTTTTTTAAGAATTATAATAATTCTATCCTTTTTTGTTTGTTCATATTCATTTATTTGAATTATTTTATTTTTAGTTGAAATGACATTATTTAATTTATTAATTTTTTCAACATTTTCATTAAATTCTGATATAAATATTTTATTATTATTTAATAATACTTTATCGTTTAAATTTAATACTTCATTTTGTTCATTAAATAATTTTGCTAAATTTAATCTTTTTTTTAAATTTATATCTCTTTGTGCATTTTGAATTTTTTTTAAATTCTCATATTCATTCTGTTGTTCTTTATTAATTAATTGATCTAAAGAAAATGAAGGGTATATCGAATTTACCCCAGACATTAAATATTTCTGGTCATTTATTAATTTATTAATTTGTTCTGAGTAATCTCCCATTCTCTAAATTAATAAATATATTATTTTAGTTATTTTTGAAAAATGATAGTGCAAATAGTATTATGACAATAATTGAAATGACTACAGATAATAAAACATATACTACTTTTTTATAATATATATTTCTATTCATTGATAATTGTAACATTCTATTGCGACCATTTAAGATTTTCATTTTTTCTTTTATAATTTCTTTATTTTTTTCTATAATAATTTGTTTCTCTTGTAATTCTTTAAATACTTTATCTGGATCTATTTTAGTTTTATCAATATTTTCTTGCAAATCAATGACATTTGATTTTAACGCTTTAATATTTTGATCCATTACAATTATTCCTCTATCAACTGTTAAAAAATTTTCATATAAATCTTTACTTTTATTTCTCATATTAAAATAAAATGAGAAAATATAATTAAACTTAAAAATGTTTATAAACAAGTTATAAATTTCATTTTTTACTAAAAAATGTTTATAAACAAGTTATAAATTTCATTTTTTACTAAAAAATGTTTATAAACAAGTTATAAATTTCATTTTTTACAAAAAAATGTTTATAAACAAGTTATAAATTTCATTTTTTACTAAAAAATGTTTATAAACAAGTTATAAATTTCATTTTTTACTAAAAAATGTATAAAAAAATATCATTCCAACTATTAGTGCAATTATAACAGATAATAAACTATATATTATTTTTTTTTTATATATATTTTGCTCAATAGATAACTGTAACATTTTATTTCTGGTATCTAATAATTTTATTTTATCCTCAATTTTTTTACTTTTAACATAAACTTGTTTCTGTTTTTCAGAAATTTGTTTTTCCTTGTTATCTATTTCAACTTTTTTTTTAAGAATCTCCTCATTTGTAAGTCCCAAATATGTATCAATTGTTCTAATTTGATTTTCTACATTTGTATTATCTTGAGTAGTTGATGTTCCTGATCTTGGTAAAGGTGGTGCTGACATAAAATGGTATAGAAAAAAATAATAATATTATTTATAAAATCCTGCATATAAAATTAAAATTAATAATACTAATCCAATTCCTAAACCAATACGTCCATTTTTATTTTTATATGAACAACTAAAACCTTCCACTAAATAAGGGTTGCTACCTCCTCCTTCTATTAATCCAGCCCCATAATTAAATATAGGTTGTTTATTTAAATACTTATTTTCATGTGGATAAGATCCATAATTCTTATTTTCTAATAATTTTTCAGATGGATAAGGATAAAATGGATCCCTATTACGAACAACTATTTTAGCATTATTACCTAAATAATCTACAGTTTTCCCTTTTTGTTTTACACTTGGTGTTGCAACTATTTCCACAAAATCTTTCGATTTTTTCATAGGATAATGATTACTAAATTGATTCCCTCTTACCCAATTCGCATTTCCCAAAATTTCATTATAATATGATTTCGGTGATTTATCATACGTCTGTTCTACTGGATTATACAATTGATTTCTAGGCGCTGGTTCTAGTAAAATTTCATCTGCTTTTGTCTTCCAGTAATTTCCTGATGCCGGTGTGCTTTTATAAGTTGAAAATCCTAAAGGAGTGTGCTGTTGATTTACTGTATTATAAGAAAGAGTAGATAAATCTTTCGGTTGATTTAAATCGAATTTTAAATATGTTTTATCATCCATAATATTCATAATTTTTTTTTTATTTTAAAATACGGTAATAATAACTTTCTCCAGTCATAGGACTCTGTCTAATTATTTTACATACATCGCCTGCCTTCATACCATAATATTTTGCAACTGGGTCTGTTGTTAGCAGTTTTGGAAGTTGCGCCCTTGTTGTTTGATATTGTTTTAATATTTGGTCTGCTTCTTCTTGAGAAAGAATTATATGTTTTGGTACAATCTCGTGATGTGTGATATTAAACATAAGATTCTTCATTGAAAAAATTTCGTATAATTTATACTCATCATTCTGAAGTTCTTTTGCAATTTGCGGGGTTTGTTTATCTTGGACTATAATAACCGTCATTTCATTTGTCGGATATTTCTCATCCATCATCGCTTTTAAAGCAACTAAATCCTTCTTTGTAAAAGATTTGGCATCTAAAATAAAAGCTACATATGCCATTTTAATTGGATTGCTCCGGTGAGTAGCTATCAATTGAATCGCATTTTCTTCTAAACGATTTGTAAAATCTTCATAATTCATATTTTTATCTTCCTGACTAACTTGAAAACCTCGGTCCTCTAACATCTCCATTGATGTCTTCCTTACACGAAAATAAATTTTTGTTCGTAATAAATGCTCCATTTTCTTTACTATATACTATATTTAGTTTTAAATAAAAATAATTCATTTTTTTATATATTCTATAAATAATAATGAATTATATTATTTCAATATTATTGATTTTTATAATTTTTATTTTTGGATTTTTAAAAATAGAATCTATGAATGAATTTTTTGAAAATTCAAATATTTTAGATTTTTATGTAATAACTCTTGGAAAACAAGAACGATTACAAAATATAAAAGATCAAGAAGAAAAAATAAAAAATAAAATAAATATATTTAATGCAGTAAATGGATCAAAATTAGATATAAATGATTTGAAAGAAAAAAATATTTTAGCAAATGAAAATAATTTATCTGAAAATTATAATCATAAAGTAGGTGAGATAGGTTGTTATTTAAGCCATCTTAATATTTATAAAAAAATTAAAGAAAATAATAGAAAAGGATATACTATTATTTTTGAAGATGATTTCTTTGTAAAATCAGATAATTTAATTAATGATATTCAAAAAGCAATTGATTTATTAGAATCTAAAAATATTGATTTTGATTTTTTATTTTTAGGAAATTTAAATAATAATCACAGTAAAAATATTTCTGATAATTTATATTATTTTGACAAAAATGAGAATTTGTATGGCACACATGGATATATTGTAAATAATAAGAATATTGATAAAATAATTAATAATTTAAATATAATAAAAAAACCTATTGATAACTCAATACAAGATTTATCAATCAGTAAAGTATTTAATACAATTGTAATGTATCCTAATTTAGTTATTCAAAATGAAAAATTAAAAAGTACAATAAAAACTTAATTTCATATTTTATATAAATAATTATAACATGTCCAATATTTTGCAGGTGTTTGTATAAAAAAAGGAAAAGTATTTGTGTCTTTAACCATAAACTCATTATTATGATATTTTTTTCTTTCATACAAACAACCGTTTAAGTTATCTTCATTACCCCATTTATGTGCATTTGAAAATAAAACTTGACCATAATCTAATACTATTTTATCTATATTATTATTTATCCAAAAATTTGTTATTTTTGATTGGTCATCATCAGTTAATCCAATATTAAAATTTAAATATAATTCCTTGAATGCTTTTACATATCCAATCACCATTCCAGCATTTAAATAATAATTTCCGTCATTTTGTTTCATATTTTTATATTTTAAAGCAATATTCTTCATTTTTTGTTTCGATACTTCACTTATACCTTGAGTACAACATCCAATTTCAGATGAAAAAATAAGTTTTAAATTTTTATCTAAATCTCCCCCACTTTTTTTATATAATTCTTTAAAAATTTTACCTAATTCACTACTATTACGATTTACATAAATATCTCTTGAATCTAAAATTATTAATATATCTTCATCTTTTAAACTTGTATTTTTTATAAAATTCTGACATGCTTGAGTTTTTGTTCCAAAACCCTTCCATTCATCTCCTTCACCTATAAATTTATAATCATATCCATAATATTTTAATTTTTCTTCCAATAATCTTTTATGGTCATTATTTGCTTCATTTTCATAAGATAACACAAATACTTTACTTGATTCAAAATTTTCACTAATTTTAAATTTAAAAAATAAGAAAAAAATTGATATAATTAATAAAAATATAATTCTTAATATTTTCATTTATATATATTAGAATTATTTTATAAATATTTAATAATATTTTTTAATCTAAAATAATTTGAACCTTTTATAATAATTAATTTATTTTCAAAAATAATATTTGAATTAATAAAGTCATTTGTTGAATCATAAAACTCTATATTTTTATATGAAATATATTCTTTTACTATTTTTCCAATAAGAATAATCTTTTCTATATTATTCATATTATTTATTATTTTATTGATTTCATCATAATAATTCATAAATATTGGGTTCATTTCTCTAATATCTGATAAAATTAATATACATTTCTTATTTAATTTTTTATTCAAAATTTTACCAGAATTTATTATTTCAATAATCGATTTAAATGATGAATTATATGTTCCATCTAATACTATATTATTATTATTTGTAATAAATAAACTAGATCTAGATTCTGGCATTTCATAATTTGATAAATAAGATTCAATTTCTTTTTTACTTAAATCTAACATATTTCCTATTTCTATTGCAAAACATATCAATGATATATAGGATTCCGGAATAAATTGATTTTTTTGAATATTTGGAATACTTATATTATATTCAATATTATTATAAGTATAATTTAACAAAAAATTATTAATTGTTTGCTCACAACAAATATTTTCTTTTTGATCGTTAATTATTATTCTATTTTCATCTTTAATATATTTTTTAATAATATCGTTATTTTTTATCAACTTATATTTACTATTATTTACCAATTTACTTTTTTCATAACAAATTCCATCTAAATTTTCTAATGCTTCCGTATGGACATAATCTAACTCAGTAAAACAACTTATATATGATGTATATAATTCAATATGTTTATCTATATCATTTTTTTCACTTATTCCTACTTCAATCAATAAATAATCATATTTTGTAAAATCAAAAAGAATAGTATATATACATGATGTCATTTTTTTAATAAATCCATCTCTTACATTCGCATTTAATATATCCAATGGGATAAATTCATTCCCATTATATTTTATTTTTTTACAATTATATTTATCTTTTAATAGAACATGTGTCATATTTAATAAAGAACTTTTACCAATACTTCCAGTTATTGTAATTAATTTAGGAAGCCTACCAAATATTTTTAATTTAAAAAAATGTAAGCGACATAATATCTTGCTTACTAACATAAATGGATTCATTTGAAAAATAATTTTTATTTTTGATATATATGTGTTAAATATCATTTTTTATAATACAATATATTATATTATGAAAATATCCATATTTATTAATTATTCAGATAATGAAAAAGATATTAGTATAAAATCAAGTAAAGATGTTTATAATGTAGTATCCAAATATTACAATACAAATTTTGTTATTTTAAATAATAATGAAAAAATTATTGTTGTTGATGAAGATTTAAATTATATAGAAGATTTTAATTTTAATACAAATCTAGCATTTTTATGCACTTCAGGTAAAAATGGAGAAGATGGTTATTTACAATCAATTCTTGACAATTATAAAATACCATATACTTCTCCAAATTCATTATCTAGTAGAATAACATTTGATAAATTTATTACTAAAAAAATATGTGAATATAATAACATTAAAGTAGTTAAATACTTATACTATAATGATTTTTTACAATATGATGATATTATAAAAGTTCTCGGAAATGATTTAATAATAAAACCCTGTAATTGTGGTTCATCAATTGGAGTAAATCATTGTTTTTCAAAATTAGATTACAATGAAATGATAAAAGATAGTCTAAAATATGATAGTAATTTAATAATTGAACAAAAATTAAATAACTTTATTGAAATACAATTAGGTATAATTGAAATAAATAAAGAAATCATAATTGGAAAAATAGGACAAATAACATGTGAAAATTTTTATTCATATGATATAAAATATAATGGTAATATTAATTATAAATTTGATATAACTATAAATGAAAATATACAAAATGAATTATTAATTTTAACAAAAAAATTATGGAAAATATTTAACTTAAATAATATGGCTAGATTTGATTTTTTTATACAAAATAATAATATTTATTTGAATGAAATAAATACAATTCCAGGATTAACTAAAAAAAGTATATTTCCAAATATGTTTCATTATTCATATGATGACTTTATATTAAATATTTTGAAATCAAATTTGCCATAAATTTTTATGACTTTGCAACGAAACTGGATGACCTAAATCTAAAATTACATCATAACTATTATTTTTAGTGTGTTCATTTAATATTTTATTCAAATTTTGTAGTGAAACATTCATAATATTTTTTATTTTTATTTTATCTTTTATTTTATGCAAGGTATTATTATTTAATTCTGTTGGAAATCTCATATCTGTTATAAATAAACACTTAATATTAAATAAATTATCACAATCATTTAAAATATTTAATAATCTTTCATTATTACTAGGTGGATGCCAAATTGCTAATACCCTTTTTTCACTAAAAAGTTCCAATGTTGCATTTATTTCTGTAGAATGTAAATAAGCATGGTCATAATAAAAATCGATTCCATTAAATTTGCCCTGATAATCTAATCTATATTTTACTCCCTTAAAATTTATAAATTTTTCTCTTATTATTTCTTCTGATATATTTAAATTAACTGCTTGCAAAAATACTCCACATGCATTCAATATATTATGTTTTCCAATTAAATTTATTTTTATATTTTTATATTCGTATTTTCCTTTAATATCAAATAAACAGTACCCATCTAATTGTCTATAATTTTTAATAATATAATCATTATATTCTTCATATCCATATGATTTTCCAAAATTAAACTTTAATAATAAATCCTTATTTATTTTATCTCCACAATAAACTAACTTATCTTTTACTTTATTCCCAAGATTATTAAATACTTCTTGTAATTTTTCTGTTGAGCCATAATTTTCAATATGATCATTATTAATATTTGTCATTATTAAATATTCCATTTCAAACATTTCACAATTTTTATTTGACTCATCTAATTCAAAAATAAAATAAGGACTATCAGTATATCTTGCATTGGTATTATAATTTTTTGGTATTCCCCCAATTAAAAAAGATGGATTAAAATTATCCAAAACGTAAGTAAATAAACTTGATGTTGTTGTTTTACCATGACATCCTGTAATTCCAATCGATATTTTATTTTTTAATAATAAATTTATCGCTTCAATTCTTGATAATTGAAGATTATTATATTTTAAACATTCTATTCTTTCTGGATTACTACTCTTTATTAAATCATTATATATTATGATTTGATTTGGCTTAATATTGGAAGCTTTATGCCCAATAGATAAATCAAATCCATTTGTATATTCAGACTCACTTAAATCACTACCAGTAACAATATATCCTTTATCTAAAAAAAATCTTCCTAATCCACTCATTCCTACACCACCAATACCAATAATATGTATCGTTTTATTAAGAAACGGGTAATTATCAAATCCAATTAATTCACATTCCAATTTTGGACAAAAATCAAATCCCAATTTTAAAATAAATTCTTTTTGTATATTTTTAATAATTGTAATTAGATTCTCACAAGTTGAATTTTCATTTGTAATAATCATATTACAATGTTTTTCATATATTTTAACAAATTCATTATTATATTCTTTTTTTAAATCCCATTTATCAATGTAATACCCAACAGACCTTATATTTGAATTTTCATAAAAATTAAAATTATGAAATACACAACCACATGTATATAATTCTGGATATTTATTCATTCTATATTTACGAATCTCTAGTTCCTTCTTATAAATTATATTTTTATCATTATTATTTAAATATAAATTGCAAGATACTATAATATAATTCTCATTTTTAATATTTGACCCATAATAATTAAAATTTAATTCTTCTTTATTTATAGTCTTTAATTCCTTATTTTTAATATCATATACAGTCACATTTTTTATAAAATCAGAAAATAGAAATTTATTATAATGTATATTCATGTATATTGCACCACCAACATTGCTTGGAATATATGTAAAATTATGTAATCCATCCAAAGAATATTCCATCGATTTATCAATTAATTTTTGTAAATTTACACCGGCTTCTACATATATTTCATTATTATTTATTTTTAATTTATTAAAATCCAATAAAATTATTACTCCTTTTATATAACAATTTAATAACAAATTGGCACCAGATCCAATAATTTTATAATTTTTTAAAAATGGTATAATTTTACAAAGATTATCAACTGTATCAATTTTTAAAAAATATTGGGCAATTGAATTTAAACGATATGTATTATAATATTTTAAATTAAAATTTTGTTGAATATGTGTATCAATAATATTTATACCTATATTTTGTAATTTGAATATAATATTTTCATAGCCTCTGTGTATAAATTTTGTATTTTTTATTAAACATTGATTATTTAATTTAATTGCCAGTAATAATAAACTAATTCCTCCTCTTATATCTGTGCAATTATATTCTTCAATATAAATATTTTCTTTCAATGGATTTATATATAAATAATGTTTTTCTTGTGAAATATCCAACAACTTTTTTTCCAATAATTCTTTTAAAAAAATAAATCTATTTTCAAACATCCAATCATTTATTGTTATTCTATGATTTCCAAATAAAGATAAAATTACGAATAATGGAATGCAATCTGGACATAATCCAGGATAAACCATATCCTGAATTTTAAATTCGTCAGTTGTTACTAATTTATCACATTTTACAAATAATTTACCACAAATATAATTATTATTGGTAGAATTTGATTCTTTTTCAAATTCATATTCTACCCCAAATTTTTTAAAGAGCATCAACTCATATCTAATAAAATCTATACATGCTGCACTCAGTGTTATTTTTGAATTTGTTAATGCTGCCAACGTAATAAATGTGCATATTTCTATTTTATCTGGCATAATTGAATATTCAATTCTATTATTTTCATTAACAATTGGACTCATTTTTATATAATTCGTTCCAATTCCTTCTATATTTACTAATTTTTGCATAAACCAACACAAATCCATTACACATGGGTCATTTGACGCAAAATATATGGAATAATCATTATATAATGTTCCCAACATTATTGCATTTTCAGTAGCACAAACTGAAAATTCATGTAAATATATAGTCTGATTTGGATTTTGTATATTTCTTTGTATTATTATAATATCATCCACATACTCTATATCATAATTCAATTGTTTTAGTATATCAATATGAGTCGTTATTCCTCTGAATCCAATATTACAGCCACCTGGATTTTTTATTTTTATTTTATCAAATCTAGTTAATAATGCTCCAATAAATAATATTGATGCTCGAATAGTAACAAATATATCCAAATTAATATTATCCAAATTTAAATTAGAATTGTTTATTTTTAATGTATTACTGTCTATATATTCAATATTTGAGCCAATTGATTTCATTATTTTAATTATATTTTTGATATCACTTATATTAGGAACATTTCGAATAATAAATTCATTTTCAAAAATTAATGTTGAAATAATAATAGGACATGCCGAATTTTTATATCCACTTATATTTATATTACCTTCAATCTTTTCATAATTTGAAAATAAAAATGACATTATAATTAAAAAATATTTTTAATTAAATTTTTAAATTTATAGCGTTTTTATTATATCTAAAATAACATTCTTATCATTAAATACAATATTTTCTCCATTAATTGACATAAATTGTTCATTACCTTTTCCCATTACTAAAATTATATCATCCATATAATTTTTTAATACATATTTTAATGCATGATATCTATCCACTATAATTTGTTTATTTTCATTCTCTAAATATTCATATATTTGATTACATATATCTAATGGGTCTTCAAATCTAGGATTATCTGATGTGATTATAATTACATCAGCTTTACTTGATTCTTTACCCATTAGTTTCCTTTTTGTAGAATCTCTATTTCCTCCTGCTCCAAATACAACAACTATTTTTTTGTCAGTTATTTCTCTAAAACATTTAATCATTGTACTTATACCATTTGGCGTATGTGCAAAATCAACATAAATATTATTTATTATTTTTTCTAATCTACCTGGAGGAGGAGTTATAAATTTGGAGTTTGCTTGTAATAATTTTATATCATATTTATCTAAAATTAAATAAGCCAAACATGCCGTAAAATTATAAATATTATGAATACCAATAAGTTGTATTTCAAATCGATATGTTTGGTCATTATATATTAAATCAAATATTGAGCCATTTAATGTAAGAATTACATTTGATATTTGAAAATCGCATTCTTGTTGTCCAAATGTATAATGTTTTTTATTTAATTTTTTTTCTATATAATTATAATTTTTATCATCTTTATTAACAATAATATACTTATTTGTATTTTTAAGAAAGGAAATTTTTGTGTTTAAATAATTCTCAAAAGTTTTATGATAATCAAGATGATCTTGCGTAATATTTGTGAAAATTGCACAATTAAAATCAATAAAACTCGCCCTTTTTTGGTCTATTCCATGTGATGAAACTTCCATGGAACAATAAGTACAACCATTTTTTTTCATTTGCACTAAATTTTTAAATATTACAATTGGGTCAGGTGTTGTTAATACTGATTTATACTCATTTTTTCCGTCATGTATAATTTCAGTTCCAATTAATCCACATTTATTATTTAATCTATTTATATAATTTCGAATTAAATATGTAGTTGTTGTTTTTCCATCAGTGCCTGTTACCCCAATAACTTTAATATTATTATAAAATAATTTGGTTATACAATATAAAATAGAATTACATATTATTCTTTTTGCTTTTTTGTATAAATATAATACAGTATTCATTATATTTATAATATTTTTCAAAAAGTATTTTTACTTAATGATAAATGAATTAAATGAATTAAAATATTTTCTAGATTATAATAATTTTCAACTATATAAATGACACTTTCAATTGGTATAAAATCAAATAATTCAACTTTATTTTTTATATTTATTTGTTCTTGGAATTTATCAAAAAATAATATTTTATATAAATACTTTTTAAAATAAGTATTATCTTTAAAATTTACTAAAAATTTATTTAATATATTATCATCTTCTCTTGATATAGGAACTAATTTTGTAATTTTAATATCTGGATATTTTTTATCTATATTTTTTAACATAATTTTAAAAATAATTCTATAAAAATTTAATTCCAAATCATTTTTGTATTTAATATATTCTTTTTCTTCTTCTTTCATTATATATTTATTATGTAAAACTTTACCATAATCTATCGCTTGTAGTAAATATCCATGTGTTGGAATATCTCTGCCCAATATAGATATAGTAGTATTCTTTTTTGCATAAATAACACCTACATTTCTTGGATGAAGATCACAATGATAATATCCTTCTTTATTCATTAAATAAGAAATATATATAACTTGAATAAATAAATCCAATACAATTTTTTTATTATCTATTTTATAAAGTATATTTTCTAATATTTCATCAACAATTGATAATAATTTAATAGAACAATATGGAGATTTGTATAAATTATTAAAAAAATTATAAGTTTTAATATTTTCATGTTTCAGATCTTTAAATTTTTTATCATTATCGAATTTATGAACGTAATTACATTTTTTATTTTCATATCTATAAATTTGCATAAATTGCTCTGGATATTTTCTACACAAATTATTTGCAAAATCTATTTCTCTCCAAACCATTGATTCACTTGTTTCTTTCATATCTTTTTCAAATATTTGTTCAACTTTCATTGCATATTTTTTTCCCGAAGTAATCTCTTCAACTAAATAAACAGTTGCCTGCCAACCTTTACCAAATTCTTTTATAATTCTAACATTATCTAAATAGTTTTCTTGGATATTCTTTTTAAATTTATAAAAAAACAAAAAAAATATCAATATTATGAATATACAAAAAAGTTTAAATAAATTCATAATTTAATATTATCTAATAAATTTAATTCTCGCATAGTATCTTCCAGATTATTCACTCTATGAGGTATAACATCTTTATGATTAAGCAAATGATAATCATTTCCATCTTCTTCATATTTATCACCAAAATAATGGATTTTATTGTATCCATATTTTTTTATTACTTCCATCACTTGTACTTTATCATATTCTTTTGGATAAATTCCAACCCCTACAGTTCCACCTTCTGCAATAACTACATCATTTTCAATTTTCAATTCTAATGCTTTATTTTTTAGAAGATAAATTAGTCTTTTTCTATAATTATTCTTATTATTAAGTTCAATAAACATTGCCCTTTCTTCCAAAGTAGCCACCATTCCAATTAGAGATATATAAATTATTCCATTTCGTAAATCTACAAAATGTCCAGTAATTTCATAATCAACTTTTGATAGGAAATCAAGTGCTAATTTTACTAATATATTAATTTTCGAATAAAGAGGATGTTGGCGAATATTTTTCTTATATACATTGTAAATAGACCCATAAGCATCTCTTGTATGATACACACAACCACATTCAGTAAAATAATGCGTAAGTTTAAGAGGACCTAATTGTGACATAGCTTTTTCATATGTACCACCTCCAACAATTCCAATATCATATCCAGCTTCTATTTTTTCATTGATTTTTAAAATCATTTCTTCAGATACTTTTTGGCTTGACTCAGCAATTGTTCCATCAATATCGAATAGAATTAAAAGACGTAGTCTTTTATTCTCTTCATTTAAAATGACTTCGTCATTTGAATTGAACAAAATTAATTTACTCATAAAATTTCTAAATATGATATTTTTAGAAATTAAACTTAAAGTAATTATCATATAAAAGCAATAATGCACATTGCTTATAAAAATCCAGGTGTTCCTTTTGGAGATATAACTAAAAAAATTGCGAATGATACTGAAAATAAAATATCATATATTGGCAGATTAGATCCATTAGCATCTGGAATTATTATTTATTTGGAGGGTGATGAGCTAAAAAACCGCGATAAATATTTGAATATGGATAAAACATATAAATTTAATTTAGTTATAGGGATGAGCACAGATACTGGAGATTGTTTAGGTATGATCAGAAATATTCAATCATTAAATACAATTAATATGACAAAATTAACAGAAATTTTTAGCCAATTTTTAGGAGAATATGAACAGAAATATCCAATTTATAGTGCATATCAAATTCATAAAAATGGGATTAAAAAACCTTTATGGTATTTTGCGAAAAATGAAATAGAATTAGAGGAATCTGAAATTCCAAAACATATTATTAAAATTTATAATCTTGAACAAGATGCAAAACCAATATTTTCTATTCGGAATATTAATTATTTTATGGAACAAGTGGAACTTATACCAGATGGATTAGAATTAAGAAAAGAAGAAATTATGGCTCAATTTAAGGAATATGATAAAGTACGTCTAATTGGAATACCTATGATTGCAAAAGTAAGTAGTGGAACATATATTCGCCAATTATGTATGGATATAGGGGATAAATTGGATATTCCATGTATTGCAGATAAAATAGAGCGTGTTGGATACCATTTTCAAGGTTGAAAATTATGAATTCAATTTAGAAATAACACTATAATAAAACATAATGACGAATACAAATATTTATATTGATATTAGAGAATCCAAACTTCGTGAATTATTGGAGAAAAATGAAGAAACTTTTATAACAAAATCTCTGGAATTGGGAGATATATTAATTGAGCATCCAAATCGTCAAATTTTAATAGAACGTAAAACAATCGCTGATTTTCATGCTAGTATAACTGATGGAAGATATAAGAATCAGAAATTACGATTACTTGAATGGCGGAATAAAGAAGATGGGCGTAAAAATATTATTTATTTATTTGAGGAAAAAATGGGAGATAATAAAGATAAAGCTTATTGGGGTGCTTTAGTAAATATGATTTTACGAGATAATATTGGAGTTATTCAATGTGATGGAATGATTAGAACTGCCCAGATGATATCAGATATTAAGAAGAAATTAGATGAAGATAAATTTGACGAATTGGAGGGAGGTAGTCGAAATATTAGTTTAGAGGGATATGCAAAAGGAAAATATAATACTCCCAAACATTGTTATTTAGGGCAATTATGTCTTATTCCAGGTGTAAGCCCAACTATTTCTGAAAAAATTTCAGAAAAATACCCTAATATGCGGAGTTTATTAGATAATATGAATGTAAAAGAATTGTCGAATATTAAGATAACAGAAAAAAGACGTTTAGGAGATAAATTGGCGGAAAAAATCCATTCTTATATTTTTCAGGAGGAAAAATAATTTTTATCTCATATTAGAATATAATGGTTCACACAAATAACCACTGCCCTCAATCCGTTTCTTTTAAAAACGTAAATTGCGTTGGTTTCAATGCAGTTCCCTGCAATGGAGTTCTTCAAACTTTTCAAACTCAAGTCAATGATGTCAGCCAAGAGCAAAGAACAGCGTGGTATATGAATCGCCGCAATTCCGATGTAAATATCACCCCTCTTTACCCATGGAGCCGCGATATTGTTGCTACAAGCAATGAAGTCACATCGGCAAAGGATTTGTGCACACAACCAAATGGTAAAGTTGTTCGAGGAATTACGCGATTGGGAGTCTACCTCTATCGTTCTGGAACTAACCTCATACCTCCTTACAACAGCCAGAAATGTGCAGATTGCTATAATGATGCTAAAAATTGCAAGAACTGTGAAGGAACTTATGAGTAAATTATCTGTATTTATTGCTATAAAATATTTTATATTTTATAAAAAGTTTTTATAGATTATTATAAAATTTATTTACTAGAAAAAAGTATTTTTATTAAAAATACTATAATAGTTACACCTTTTGCAAAATTTAAAAAAGAATTTCATAAAATTACAAATATTGCGCAATTAAACCAACCGAAAATTATAGATGATATGTAGAAATGATTGAAATATTTTATAATAAATTTAAGAATTACAAAAGAACTTATAAGTAATCAAAATTTATAGAAAATAATAATATATATATTATTATGAATTATGATATTATAATTATTGGAAGTGGAATATCTGGATTAACTAGTGCTTATTTTATTAAAAAGAATTTTCCAAATATTTCTTTTATTATTTTAGAAAAATATAAAAAAGCATGGCTTGGAGGAAGATCTGGTAATGATAATTTTTACGGAACTCAAATTGTTATTGGAGCCGGTGTTGGTAGAAAAGATAAGAATCCTTTGCTTATACAGTTATTAAAAGATTTAGATGTTCCATATAATGAATTTGATGCAATTAATACATATTCCAAAAAATTTACACCAGTAAATATATTAGATATATTAAAAGAATTGAAACAAGAATATAAAAAACATCCCGAATTACATCATAAAACATTTAAACAATTCTTTATTCAATTATTTGGAGTAAAAAAGTATAAACAATTTATAATTTCTTCAGGTTATACTGATTATGAAAATGCTGCATTGTATGATACTTTATATGATTATGGTCTGGAAGATAATGCAGATGGTTGGGTCGGTCTTGATATACCATGGAAAAAATTAGTTGATAAATTATACAATATTATTGGGAAAGAGCATTTTAAATTTTTATGTGAAGTAGTTAAAATTAATCCTGTTAAAAATGAAAATTCATGTTCTTTTGAAATTATGACTAAAAAAAATACTGTTTATTTAGCTAAAAAAGTTATTGTTGCTGCAGATATTTCTACTATACAAAAATTAATTCCAGTAAAACAGAATCTATATAAACAGATTCATGGACAACCATTTGTACGTATGTATGGAAAATTTAATAAAGAATCCAATGAAATAATGAAAAAATATGTAAGTGATTATACAATTGTTCCAGGACCCTTGCAGAAAATTCTTTCTTGTGATACTAATAAGGGTGTTTATATGATTGCTTATAGTGATAATGATAATGTTAAAGTTTTAAAAGATCATTTTAAAAATACTCCAGCAAATCGGAAATTTTTTTGTAATTTAATTGAAGAATCTTTGGGAATTCCTACTGGAAGTCTGACACTTATTGCTATTAAAGAACATTATTGGCCTAATGGCACTCATTATTATGACCCTTTACCTAAAGAATTTTCTAATAGAAATCAATTTTTAGATGAAGTGCAACATCCTGAAAAAGGGATACTTGTTGTTGGAGAAGCAGTAAGCACTTACCAAGGTTGGACAGAAGGAGCACTAAGAAGTGTAAAAAAAGGTTTAACAAAAAAATGGATTTTAGATGATTGCTAAAATTACGAACCCAAATAATCCAAAATTTTTCTAACTAATTCATCTGGAATATATTTAGATAATTCTATAATATCTTTTTTAGTAATAAAATTGTCAATGCTATTAAAAATTATTTTTCCACCACTACCTTTATATTGCCCAATATTTAATGCGATTTGTATTATTTTGCGGATAGTAGTGGCTTCTTTTAATGGTATTCTCACTTGTTGTATAATAAAATGGTTATTTTCTATTATACTTTTTTCTTCATATCCATTTATTGTGTATTCTGGCAAAAGCATAATCTTTTTGGTCAAATTTTTTGGTATTTTCTTCCACTTTTTGGCGGAATATTGATCCAATGGCTCAAGAAGTTTTTTGATAGGCTGCCAAAAACCTAGACCATCAAATTTGGTTGGATTTGCTTTTCTCAATTTATAGGCTTTATCTAATACATGATTAAAAATAATTTCCAAATTTTCTAGCATATATATTTATAGAATATTTTTCGGGAGAAGAACTATGTGAAATAAATTTAAAAAATTATTCTGAAAAAATTATATGATAAATTAAAAAAATAATTTTTTCAAATTAATCAATATTTTACTATTATACTCAAAGTAAAGAGGAGGGGGCTACGGGGGAACCCTAGGTTCCCCCGAAAAATTGATTTAAAAAAAAGTTATTTCTATACATATATATAAACCTTATAATGCAAGACGAAACACAAACAGTTTATCAAAGTCTTCACAATCCTAGCAATCGCTATCTCACTATTCAAGATTTAAAACTTATCTTCCAAAAAGCAGGTATTTTGGAAGAATTAGAGAAGAATGGTGAAGATTTCTCGAAATGGGATTTGCCAAATTTTCAGAGGGCATTTACACATATTTCATATACGCATAATCGATCAAAAAAACAAGGAAAGAATGTCATTGAAAATGAAGATGAAGGTGTCAATCCCGCCAAATGTCTGCCAATTCAGGAACAATCCATGGAACGCCTTGAATGGCTTGGTGATTCAATTATTCAATCTATTGTTGGAGTCTATATTTGGGAGAGATTCCCTAACCAAGAAGAGGGATTTTATACTATTTTTCGCAGTAAATTAGTGAAAACGGAGGCATTGGCTCAATTAGGTAGTTATCTTGGATTTAGTCCTCTTCTTATTATTTCCAAACATACAGAAGATTATTGCAATGGGCGCACCAATGCCAAACATCTGGAAGATGCTTTTGAGGCATTTATTGGTGCCTTATGGGAACAAACTGGTTTCAAATATAAATATGATATTGTCAAAAAATTCATTTTGAATTCTATTGAAACGAAAATTGATATACCGATGCTTATTATTTATAATGATAATTACAAAGATATTTTGATGAGATACTATCAATCCCATTTTGATGGAAAATTCCCTACTTATTCCAGTGTTAATACGGAAGAAATTAGTCAAGGTGAAGACAAGGCAAAACGTAAAGTATATACAGAGAGTGTCAAAGATATTTATGGGAATGACATTGCGTTCGGTTCCGCAAAATCAAAAAAAGAAGCACAACAAATTGCCGCAAAAGAGGCATGCAAAATGTTTGGATTACGCGTTAGCGATGGAATTAATTATTATTTAAAAACTGTCTGGGATTAAACCTAAAAGAATGATTTTATTTGTTCCCAAAGAGATTTACTTTTCTTAGATTTCTTAGCTTTTTTGGTTGATTTCTCTTTTGGTTCGGAAGTATCTGTCTTCTTAGCCTTCTTAACTTTCTTTCCTTTTCCTTTTTTAGGATCACCGCCAGTTTGTTGCATACTTGATCCAGGGAAAGCCGATAGATTTACTTTCAAGCCACTTACAGCATTAATTTTTCCATATGCACCAGTAATTTCACTGGGATTATTAGGCTTTGCAAGAGGAACACTTGGATTATTCCATTGAGCAGGTAAAAAAGTTGCTCCAGAACTCTCTTCACCACCACCATGTAAAGATTTTTTCTTACTTTTTTTGCCACCTTTTTGTCCAACTTGGCGTGGTGGATCAAGATCAACTGGAGCACCAATTAAAGTTGGTGAAGACCAGTCTTCATTTACAGCACCTGGTTCAGATGAATTATGGTCAGGTGTGTGACCACCACCATATTGCTTTTTACTTTTTAAAGTTGTTGCAAATTTCTTTAATTCAGCTTCTCTTGAAGATGATATACCACTTTTACTGGATTTCTTCTGACGTTGTCCTGTCATATTATATTTTATAAAATATAATAATTTTATACTAATCGTCCTTTTTCATCCACATCTCCCAATTTCACAGGATTTCCATATTTTGCGCTCTCTACATCAAATACTTCAAAACTTTCCATATCTACGGCAACCTTCCGCACTGATTTCGGCGGTTCTTTCAAAGGTTTCTTACATTCTTTATTATAAAAATAACATAACTTCTTTTTCTTTACATCAGCAAATATTAAATTATTGTCATCATCTAAAAACATAGGAACCAAGGTTTTCTTCACCGTTTTTGTAGCTATTTCCGTCTTTCCATACACTAAATCTTCCTTTATATTTGCCTTATATCCTAAACCACTTGCGCCAACTCCATAAGTAAAACATTGGATATCCTTTTCATTATCAACGGCATTTAATACACAATCCACTGCGGTTTCTTTCATAATTTTCTTAATTTCATCTGTCAATTTTAGCTTCTTAAGTGCAACTTCATACATGTATTCATCTGTTGATTGTTTTTCTGGATCAACCTTCTTTTGGTCAGGTGATAATATAGATATATATCGGAAGACATCTACTTCACGGTCTTTTTCCGGTAATTCAATGTGTGATAAATACCGATTGGCACGCCCAATAACTTGATTAATTCGCATATCATGCCAAAATGGCTCCATAATATGAACCTGACGAATATTTTTAAGATCAATTCCCTCTGCACCAGCGCTTGTCACTAGGAGTGCCATTAATTCTTCACCATATTTATTATCTGGGGAATTAAAAACTGCCCTTAATTTCTCTCTTGTTTCTTCATCTTCTTCACCTGAATAAATCGCGAACCTTTTTTCGCTCTTATTGGGACGATTGGCACTTTCTATATCATATCGAATCCAGCCATTTGTTTCAAGAACTAGTGAGAATATCCCAATTCCCTCCAATGATCGAAATGCAGAATATACTAGGATAAGTCCAGGACTTTTGTTCATATTTTCCAACATTGCCGCCATTTTGGGTGAATAACGCTGTAATTGATCTGGTTTATTTTGTAAATATGTCTCTCTATTTTCTGATAATTGCTGAATAGCACTTACAATAATTTCCTTATCTTTGCGGTTCAATGTATTTTCCTCAGTCATCCTCTTATTTTCCTTTTCCAATTCACTCAATTCATTTGCAGCCTTATTGGATTTCTTCGCTTTCTTCTCCAATTTTTTCTTTTTCGCATCAGCTAAAAATTTACGAATAAAAGGACGCTCTATTTCGGGTGGGAAAACAAAATTACTGAATTGGCGCGTAAAAACACGGAATAAGCTGGAAATTTTCTTACTCTTCGGGTCACTACCAGTCCCAAATAATTTCTGCATTATTCCACTTTTCTCCTTATCACGCTCTACTTCACGAACCTCTTTATACGTTTGATACTGGTAGTCACTCATTGGCACATTTACGAAATTAACTGGATTCATTCTGGGGTAATAAATTGGTTTCCCACCTCTGTAATAACTTATTAATCCAATCATACGTCGCTTTAAAAGATCCACATTTTTCAAAGAATCACCATCTCTTGTTTCCTCTATAAAATAACTATGGAAATCATCTGCATTATCTGGAAAAAGACTGTATTTTTTTGTCTCTAGATAGTCAATTTGAACACCAAATTTAACCGCATTTTTAAGAATTTTTTGTATAGTTTCATCAAAATCTGGATGATCAGATTTTATATTTAAATAAACATATACATACCGCTGTTGAGTATCTACATAATTCACATTTTCCAAATCTTTCGTTTTATCTGTAAGAATATTAATTTGCCATTGGAGATCCCCTGAATTTTTAAGAGATTTAATGAAAAATGTGGGGACTTCTATGTATCCACGCAAAATATTACATAATATAGCAACTTCAAATGGAAAATTAATAATTGGTGTGCCACTAAGTGCAACTATTTTCAAATTCCTGGCATTCATAAGCATATTGTATAATTCCGGACCTTTCTTACTATTGGAGACAATCATTGAGATTAAATTATGTGCTTCATCAATCACAATTGTATGATTATCAATACTTGGTATCTTTTTAAGCTGCTCAATTGTGTTGCTGGCATTATAGGAAATAAAAGTGTATTTTTCACGGAGCGCATCTTCATTATCTTTATAGTCAGTAACCCCGCAATCAGTCCGAAGGGCTGTTATATAATTGGTTCGCAAACTGGCTGGCGATAGGACAATCACATTTTTACCTAATTTAAGATTTTCGGCTACAGTGATGGAAGTGCATGTTTTCCCACTTCCTAGCCCATGGTATAATAAGAGTCCACGATAAGGGCTCGATGAATTAAGATAATCACGGACAAATTTTTGGAATGTTGTGTATTCCCAGCCATTTTTTTTCGATTTTTTAGTGATTTGTTCTTTGACTTGATAAGGAAGGAAAGTAGAATTTATCCATTCCGGAAATTCCTTCATGTATTGACTGACCCATTCAGAAGGAACTATGCGATTTCCAGTATCTTTTACTTCAATAATTGGTTTTAAAAATTTAGATTGGACTAAAAATGGTTTATTACCTAATTCTTCTCTGACTTTTTTTTCTACATATTCCACTTTTGCATAATCAGGTTTATACTCTAATATTCGAACTTTCGTCTTTTTTTTTGAAGATGTTCCATATGGTGCTAATACTATCTGATTTTTCAACATCTATTTTATAATTAGATAAAAAAATTGATGGCAAAAAAAATCTAAAATTTTTAGAAATATTTAAGATGCCCCGTTCTTCAAATTTTACTACAACTGGTCTTAAGGAACTAAAAAATCCCCCAAGGGTTACTCGTATTTCCTTCCCAGCGATTCACGATTTCGAAAAAGAAATCCTCTTTCAAAACTCAACTTATATGGAGATGTCTGCAGAACTCCAAACAACAATCCAACAAGATGTTCAATCTATATTCTTTGATTGGATGATGTCCAAACGTGTTAAAAGACAGACAACCACCCCTGTTGTGAAGAGGAAGATGTATGAAAACATCATGGAGAAAATTCTTGCATCTGTTGAAGTTGAAAGTGTTACAAAACCAGCATTTAAGGGTGAAGGAAATTTTGATTTGCAATTTGTTGATCAATCCTTCAATTCAGGTGTATGTCATTTTGAAAATTTACCTGTAACAGGAGTCATTCCTTTTTCACGTCCAATTCAACTTCATTGCATGCCTTACTCGAAGCCCCAAACACCGTCATCTCAATCTGTTTTGAATTTCAGCGAAAGTGAAGAAGAAATGTTCCCAGATGGTTGTATGCCTTTCTCGGAGCCACTCTCACCAACATTGGAGTCTTTGAGTTTCATCAATAAATTACAAACATTTTCACTTCCAGTAGATCCAGTAGCTGCAGATACTGCGGCTACTGGATCTACTGCAGATTCATCAGAACTGATGAATATTTCATCAGTATTTGAGATTCTTCCATTTCCAGGTGTCGCTGACACACTCCGTGACATCTGGAATATTCAAGCACATATCTCACAGGTTTTGAATAAACCATCTATCGATCAATTTCTCGGTCCAAATGACTGGTAATAATCGAAGTATCCATCGGATGAACTAGCATAAATTGACGAATCTGAATGGATAAGAAAATAAAAAATTGAATTTAAAAAGTTCATATTATAATTAGAAAAAAATGAGCAATCAAACTTCTGAAAAATCACCTAAAAAACGCTCAATATCATTTTGCAAAAATACATTCCCAATGTATGCTATATGGTTCAATGATTTTTTTAAAAAACATAACAAAACATTTGAATTTATTAGTGAAAATTTAGAGAATTATCACAAAAAATTTGATTGCGTATTTTTTGATTGGCTCAATCAGCCTAAAAATCAGTCAAAATTTATGTTTGAAATAAAAAAAAAATTTATGGCAATTGCAGAGGATATTTTACTACAAGAAATATTAATTGAACAATATAGAAAAACTCAATATTCTTTTGTTGTTGGACCATTACAAAAATATTTAGAATTTATTGCAGAAGATGATAGTCCAATTGAAAATGATATAAATGATTATCCAGATAATAATCCTAGTTATGAATTATTCGAAGAACAACCAATGATACAAAACCATAATGAAGAAATAATTGTAGATGATAATTATTATTTATCTTTTTTTCATTGATAAAAAATTGATTTATTTTATAATATTTTCATTTGTTATTATCAAGAAACGCTTAAAATGGCTAACCCAAATATTTTTACAGAAATTGAAAAATACATCCGTGATTTCATCGCAATGAACGGTGGATTTTTCAATAGAAATCAAATTTTGAATGAATCCATAGAATGGATGCAAAAATACCCGGTTGAGTTCAATTCGATTCTTAATCAAATTGAAAATGAGGGCTCCAGATTCGCAGATGATTCTACACCTTCTGTCGCATTCGGCGGTGGATATGCAGATGATTCTACACCTTCTGTCACTTTTGAATCAAGAATTGATGATGATTCTACACCATCTGTCACGATTGAATCAAGGATTGATAATGATTCTATTCCTGTTACTGAAAATAGCAAATCAATGATTACTAATGTATTCTATGAGTACAAAAGAATGGATTCCTCAAAATCTTATGCAATTCATGATGATGAATACAGTGGTAATATTATGCCCGAACATCTATCATCTGTTGCTGATTCTCCGATGGGAAGTGATCAAGTTGATTCCTCGCCTGGTGGCTATTCTGATTTTGAAACTGATGCACCACTTCTTCAGAGAACAATGTCTTTTGCTCCACCTAGAAGATGAATATAAAATATCTTTCTATTTAAAAATAATTACGATTATAATCTATACTACTATATGACTACCCAATTAGAAGAAATTATAAAAGAAGGGACTTTACTTAATGAGGCACAAGATTATCCAACAAAAACACAGAAACTCAATCTAAAAATTGATTGTCTCCATATTTTGTCTGATCAAAAAGATACATTTATTATGAATCGAAAGTTCTTTGACTGGAATAGGAAATTAGTTGACAGTAAAGCAACTGTTGAAAATTATGCTGAATGGTTATTAGATCCACTACTTATTTTCTGCAACCAACCCGAAGATATTGCCAGACTTTTGGCGGATGAACTCTATAAAAAGAAATATAAATACGTTCGCGCCAGAAATGACAACTACTCATCTCGTCTTATTGTTGATGTAGAATTTGAGGTTGTTGCGGTAATTAATCCAAATAATAAAACCATTCAAAAACATACAAAAAATCTGGAATTATTCGGCTCCAATATAAATATTAATGGCTTACTTTTGTTGCCCATTTTTCTTTATGATTACATAACGCCAAAATTTAACTGGGAACAATGGAAAGACAACCTATTAATTGAGCCCTTCTTATGGACACAAATGATGAAAACCTGGGAGAAATTTGTTTCTCCAATACCAC
>Ga0194116_10002022_pt1 | contig 27132 bp, 29 predicted proteins | sample TA2MahsurfametaG_4_FD_148617 | JGI IMG/M metagenome (GOLD analysis project Ga0194116, IMG submission 148617) | Freshwater microbial communities from Lake Tanganyika, Tanzania - TA2015008 Mahale S9 surface | ecosystem: Environmental > Aquatic > Freshwater > Lake | place: Tanzania: Lake...
TTGCGACCTCTTTTTTTAGGGGCTACCGGTGCGCCCTCACGCTTTAATCGAGTTCTAAAATTGTATATAGTAGCAATGGATACCTTGTAAGTATCCGCTAATTCTTTGGCATCCCTTCCCTCACCCAGTAATTTGACAATTTCAGCAGCTTTTTCTTTTGATAATCTTTTCTTTTTTATATTTAGAATTTAATAGAATAACCTTATAAATTAATTAGCTTCGAAATTAGAGGAATGAAGTGGTCGGGTTTGGTTGGACTAAATTAGTATAATTCTTAATTTAATCAAAATAAATGAGTTATGATTTTAGTAGAAGATGGTTTCTGCAGGACATTCATGACTTTTCCTACTTGTTGATACCTATGCAACTTGTTGATATACATTGTTTGGAGTTTCATATTTGTGAGATGAATGCCCTCGTCTTTGATTGTAGTATTCTATAAACTCAGAGCATTGCTGGTACAAATGATTGCCGTCGGTACTTGGTGCCAAGTACAGTTTATCATATTTTATGGTTCTAAAGAACCGTTCAATATGCGCATTATCTGTGGCTCGACCTTTTCCATCCATGGATATCTCAGTCTCTTTTAATGATTTAACGTATTCGGTGTATTCATCACTGGTAAATTGAGAGCCTTGATCTGAGTTGATATACTTAGGTGCCCCATGTTGTTTTACCGCTTGTTTGAGCGTGTCCACGACCCACGTTGCATCCATCGTATTTGAGATGCTCCAACCAACGATATACTTGCTGTATATGTCTATAATTGCACCACTTCATTACAATACTTTCAGCCTCAATTTTACTCAACCCATAACTATCTTTAGCAGTTAAATCAGACATTTCATTAATGTAAATACCTGATGATATCCCATAAACAGAAACAGAACTAATGAATACAAATTTTTTTGGAACACCGACAATTTGTAACCCGCTTAACAAATTCTTTGTACCTATTACATTAACATTGAAGAATTGATTATTTATTTCATTAAAATTAGATGTAATATGTGCCAAGCCCGCTGCATGAATAACAATTTCAAATGATTCATTAAAAATTGGGATATCCCTACTTAAATCAAAAGAATAAAGTGAGTTGGCTCGACTTAAAGTAGAAACGACATAGTTGGAAACTAGCTCAGAAACCAACTTCTTACCTAAAAAACCAGAAGAACCAGTAATTAAAACTTTACTCAATTTTTAAAATAATTTTGATTTTCGAAAGTATTATAAGATTGTTCTGAAATGAAATGTTTATCGAAATTTTTAGAATCGAATAAAATGAAGGTCACTAAATTTCTTAAAGGCAAAATAGAGTTTCTATGGAATTTATTATCATAAATACCATAAAGTGGTAAATAGTAAAATTTAGATTGCTTTCTATTACCTAAATACATGTCGAAAATGATACCTGAAGTTGGATCAATGTACAACGATCTAGAAGAACCTAAATGAATTAGATTTAATGCATGAAAATTTAGATTAATAATTGAATTACTAAAATGATATCTATCAAATATTTTAGCAGACAAAAGAGTAAAATCAGAACAACAAAAATACGGTGAACTTAAAATAGAATATACATTATCATATTTTTTAATGTAATTAGAGGCACAACCATTCACACTAGAATCAGGAATACCAAACGGCTTCAAAAGGCTGTTAAAAATCAAAATAGATGACACTTTTTTAATTAATGTATCAGAAATGGTTGGTTCAATATTATTATAGATAAAATGGATACTTCTGTCAAAGAATTGATTTAATTTATTCGAATCATTAGTATTTAGGTTATAGGCAGAGATAATATTAGCCAAAGAATCTAGTATTTTGTAACTTACCACTAGTTCACTATTCTTAGTTTTAGATACACTTTGTTTTATAAAAAAATTCGTTACCGTGTTTCTGTTCTTGAGATCTGAGTAAACATATAATGAAAGGAAAACAGTCGAAAATATACAAAAATTATGAATACTTTACTTTTCAAAATCTTTAAATTTTAAAGAGAAATAAGATTTTACTATTAAACATACTGAAACGTAAAGAAAAAAGATCAAGCAATGAATCATAAATAATTGACAAGTATAAAGGAAATTTATATCTACATTTTAGGTCAGATACAAACTCTTTACTAAAATTAAATTTGTAAAATTTTTCAATTAAAGTTGATTTAAACATTAACATTTCAGAATATTTATTTAAATCTTTTGTCATACTATATGTCAATTGACTTTTATGAAGTCTGTAATAAAAAAGCGGGGAATTAATTTTTAAAATCCCCCTATTTGAAAATAAAATTCTAAAATAATACTCCCAATCAACAACAAACATTTGGTTCTCATTAAAATAACCAATTTTTGAAATTACATCTTTCTTATACATTACAGATGGAGCAACAATAAAATTATATCTGAATAATTTCAAAAATGCTTCATCACCACAAAGTATCTTTACAGATCCTGGTTTATCAAAAGAAAATCTTTTAAGTAGATATTTAAAACTGTTTAATTTAACCCCATTATCATCGATAGCTAAACTATCACAAAAAGAGATTAATGCAAGATCGTTGTTAAGTAAACTCTTTGATAAAATTTCTAAATAATCAGGAAAATAAATGTCATCAGTATGCATTATACAAAACAAATCTGATTTTACATTTTTCAAACATCGGTTTAAATTTTCAGCCAATGAAACTCTTTCGGGATATTTCACTAAAAAAAATCTATTATCTTCAAAAGAACGAAATATTTCAATTGATTCATCAGTGGATGCATTGTCAATTAAATAGACATTATAATTGCTATAACTTTGAGATATAATACTTTCTAAAGTAGATCTTAAATATCGAGCCCCATTCATATTGGGAATCATTATGTCAATAGATACTTCCATTATTTATTACTTAAGAATGATATTAAAACATCATTATATTTAGACTTATATTCATCTAACTTATTTGAATATAATTTTTTTGGCAAATGCGTAATTAAACTTTTCAAAAAATTATTTGTGCCTATTACATTTACATCATGAAAAATATTATTATTGCTATTATCATTGGGAAAAGAATGAGCGATTCCTGCACAATGAATAACTAAGTCAAATTGTTCATTAAATACAGGGATTTGGATGCTTAAGTCAAACAAATAGTCAGAATGGCTTTTACTAAGTCCATAAACAAAATTTTCACAAGAAAGACTATTGACTAAATATTTACATAAAAAACCACTTGAACCTGTAATTAAAATTTTATTCAATTTTAAGATTTTTTAACTTTTCTATTTCTTCTAAATAAGATTTCTTTAATATACCAAAATGACTCTCATTCTTCAGTGTAGGTAATTCATTAATACTAGATCTATCTTTATCGATTCTTTCAAGTAGAAGATAAAAATCATTGCTAGTTTGAATATTTAATGTTGAATTGCAAAATTTAAAAAAAATAGTATTTATTTCAGAATTATTTTCAATACCATATGCTAAAACAGGCTTTTTCATGGCAAAATATTCAAATATTTTAGTTGTAATATATCCACCATTTCCTTTAACATTATGAGCTAGGAAAAATAATAAAGTTGCATTTTTTTGAATACATTTAATTTCAGAATGTGGTAGATGTGGTATAAATTTAACAAGTCCGTTGTTTATATGTTTTTGATTTATTAAAATTTTAAGGTTATCACAAGAACCAATGAAATAGAATATTATTCTTTTTTCTACTTTATTATAATTATCATAAAAATTATTTAGTGTATTACTAACTGATATAAGATCATAAAAGCCTTCTGATGTACTTCCTGTATATACAATCGAACAGACATCATTTTCAGGAAATCTGAAAGTGCCTAAAATAGAATTTAAATTACAGGAATCCGGAATTTCACTTATATTATTTATATGAGTAGCTATATTGTATTGTAAAGATACTTTTATTTGATATGTACTTTCAAACAAATGCTTTATATGTTCTGATACGGTTGAAACTGAATCTGCATTTCTTAAAACAAACGATTCAATTTTTTTTCTCAATGATTTTATACCCCCCAAAGCCCAATGCAATGCCCATGGATCTCTCATATCAACCGAAAGATATGTCTTTTGAGGAGCAAAATATTTGAAAATACCTGCCAAAAAAGCTAAACTAAAAGGAGGACTAGATACAAAAATTAACAGCCTTTTTTTATTTCTAAGTTCTTTATATAATAAATAAAATAAAATTATTTGCGACGGAAACCAAAATTCTAATAAAAATACATGTTTACAAAATCTACCAAATTTTGCAAAAACACCATGCTTAACTGAGTGTTTTGCTTTAATTTTATGTCTTTTGTTCTTAACATCATTACTAAAATCATCTATTGATGAGTAAGTTATTTTTGATACTTTTATTGAGTTAAATACTAATAAAACTGTAACTTCAAAGCCATTTTCTAACATTACATTTATCCACCTTTCTTGTCGAAAGCTACCTGCACTATTATTATATAGTTCGTTACATATGTAAAATATTTTATCCTTTAGTAATGTCATATGCTGGATTATTATTTATTATTTTGATGAATAAATAACTTTTTTGTAAAGCGGTTTTAAAATGGAAATGAAATAAATCAAGAATAAAATCTACAAATAATGTAGACAAAATTGGTGGAGTTTTATATGTTTTACAAGTTTTATAGACAGATTTATCAAAATTGTGATGTATTAATAATAATATTCTTTTTTTAAATACAATCATCTCTTCGTATTTTTTTAAATCCTTTGTCATATCATTAGTTTGCTGAAGATCGTGTAATCTATAATAAAATAATACTTTATGGACTTTTACTATACTATACTTTTTCATTAAAATTCGAAAATAGTACTCCCAATCAACAACAAATTTTTTATTTATATTGAATTTCTCTATTTCTTCAATGACTTCTCTTCTATACATAACCGACGGGGCAATTATGGGATTGAACTTAAATAATTTGATAATGCCATCAGCACCTTGAATGTAAGAATATTTTTTTTTACTAAGATTGATTGACTTAATTCAATACTTTAAATTAAAAAAAGGGATTCCTTTAGAATCTATTGTTCTTACATCACAATAAGCAATTAATGAAAGCGTGTTCTCTTTAGTGAAGTAATTAATATTTCAAGATAATCAGGTGCATAAACGTCATCAGTATGCATAATGCAAAAGTAAGGAGCATTAACAGCATCTAAACAGCGATTAAGATTTTCAGCTAATGAAACGCGATCTTCAAATTTTAAAATAGACAGTCTATTATCATCGTATGAGTTAAATATAAAAACTGAGTCGTCATTAGAATTGTTGTCAACTAATACAACTTCAAAATTTGTATAAGATTGTCTTAAAATACTTTCTATTGTTTTTTTTAAGTATTTACTACCATTCAAATTTGTAATTATAATTTGAATCAGTGACTCATTGTTCATATTATAATTTGAATTTAAAATAAAGTAGAATTTATATTTGGCACTTTCACTTTAGAAAACTTTAATAATAAAATCAACAATAAAAGATACGCTGGATTGGTAAAAAATGGGCCAAAAAAAGATAAAAAAACTAATAAATTATAAGTTACAAGAATGGGTGTAAGTTTAATTGATGAAGAAAATTTCCAAAATATATGTCCAATAAAACCAATGATAAAGCAAATTAAAAATATCCCTATAAATCCCCAGTCTAAATATGGACCAATAAAGCCACTTGAAGCATTAAGAAATTCAACAACTAAATATTGCCTGCTTGTCTCAACTCTTTCTGCTGCACCGGGAATAAAATTTGAGAGAGTATTAATTGGGAAAAAATTATATTGAGGCTGGGTCATTAATGTTGTATACGTTAGATTATATATAGGAGATACGAAATAAAGTAACGGCCAAATTAAATATGATGTAGAAACTCCCAAACTCGATGAATCAAATACTTCTGAAATATCAAATTCTGCTCTACCATTACCAATCATTGAAAATACCAATACAACAAATAATATAATAGCAATAACCTTTAAAATAAATTTCAAATTGATTTTTGAAATTGTTATATAACATCCTGTTAATAAAATAATTAGTATCAATATTGTTCCTCTATTTGTAAGTAAAACCGGGTATAATATTAAACAAAAAATTACTACCCAAGATTTTTTTTTGTTTAATATAAAATAATTAAAAAAAGCTCCTATTGATAAATAAAAATAAATGGAGTTTTCAAAGCCATGAATTTTAGGGATCCCATATGTATCATAACTTGGGGAAGGTATTCCCAAATAACCAAATATTGGTAATCCTTTTGAGTAAATTGTCTCAATAAAGAAAATAATAAACCATATTATGAATATTTGCTTGAACCCATTAAAAATTAAGGCTGTTAGTATATACTTTTGATTACTTTTATTAGAACGAAATGATAATTCACAAAAAATAAATGAAAAAACAAAACCTGCAAGATTTGCAATTAACAAAATAATTAACATTATTCTTGTATCGTTAATTAAATTGCCAAATTGATCAATATCTTTTACAGAACTAATTAATAACATAAGTAACACACAAATAAAACTAAAAATAAATGTTGGATGCAACCAATATTTTTTTGAACCACTAAAATTCATTAAAACTATTTTATTGCCTTAACTACAAATTCAATAGGCGATAATCCATCGATTTTTACAGTAACTAATTCCGCAGATGTAAATCCAATATTTAATAAATCTTTTAAAATTTGATCTTTCGAGTGTCTCCAAAAAACTGGAACTGATTTTGTACCCCATATGCGACTATCATGAAATTCGGGTTCTTGAATCCAATTTATTTGGCCAGAAATTGTTTCTTCAGCAATTTTTTCGGTTAATGGTGAGTCAAATAAAGGAACTGTAAAAACAAATTTGCCGTCCTTCTTTAATACACGAAATGCTTCGTTAAATCCTCTATAGTAATCTGGAACATGTTCAAGAACTTCTGTACATGAAATCAAATCAAATGAATCATTATTATATGTAAGGCGTTGGATATCTTCATTACGAACAGAATAAGTTAAATTTATTTCACCTAAATTGTTGGGTCCGAAAAATTCAGAATAATAAAAATTCGTAAAATTATTATGTAAATACGAAAATGAAGCGCCATGATATGATAATTCATAAACATGTGAAAATTTAAAGTTTAATTGAAGAGATTTGATTACTTTAAGGTGGGCTAAAGATATTAAAGTGTACTTACAATCTAAACAACGCACTTGTCTTGGCTCACTTCCATATTTAATAAATAATGTTTTTTTATTACAACTTTCACAATAACTTTTCGTTAAATTGAATTCTCCATTAAAAAATGATTTCAAAATTTCTGTTGAAAGTTTTATAGCAGCGTTTAGTTTCATATTTTTTTTTTTTAAAAGTAATCTTAAATAGTTAAATGTTATTTTATAAAAATCAACTAAAATTCTTTATATTATAAATTCTTGCCCAATTGGCCAAGCATATTACTCGCCAATAATGATTTTTGAAATTTGATTTATTTTTAACCATCTCATCAAAGTCGTTAAGAATTTGATTTAAAGAAATAAAATCCTCTAGTAAAATAGCAGAATCAAGAAGCATTTTTCTAAATTCTAAAACAAAATTACTTTTCATCCAAATAGGTTCAGCAGTCAAAAAGCCCATTTTATCTTTTCTTTCCAATATTTCTTTAGGCACTATACCAATCATCTCATTTCTAAGTATTTCTTTAGTTATACCATTGCCAATTTTTAATTCGCTATCCAATTGCAAAGATTTTTCAACAAATCTATAGTCTAAAAAGGGCAATCTAGCCTCCATAGAAAAAGCCATAGAATTACGGTCTTCATATCTTAGTAACATAGGTAAATTTGTTTTAGTAAGTTGCGCTACTGACATATCTCTAACTGAAGAAGATCTTCCTCCTAATACTCTAACGGGATCTATTTTATTATACTTAACAACATTAGGGCTTAACCAATTACTATTTGAATAGGATTTGTTGTCAAATTTTCCAAAATATTTTATTAATCCAGGAAATAAATAAGCTAAAGTATAGCCGACTTGTTTATAATAAGAAATACCACTTCTTTCCTTAATTTTCATAATTGATTTGGCCCAACTACTAAATTTAAGATTTTTAATTTTTTCTGCTAGAAAAGCTCCAAAGTATCCATGATATCCACATAATATTTCATCAGCTCCCTGTCCATCAAGAATTACGATTGTATCTTTACTTTTTGCAAGTTCAAAAACGCACCATTGAGCAAAAATTGAAGTTGATATAAATGGTTCATCTTGATGCCAAATAATTTTATCTAAATCTAAGAATAATTTTTCAGCACTCGGGCAAACAAAATTTGAAGACGCTTCCGCAGAATTTGAAACTATTTTAGAAAATCTACTCTCATCAAATTTTAATGAATCAGAAGTAGCTGTAAATGTATTAAAATTATCATTCTCTTTGTTAATCAATTGACCCATTATACTTACTATACTAGATGAATCTAGTCCGCCTGACAAACATGAACCAACTGTTACATCAGATCTTAATCTCAACTTAACAGCATCTTTTAGTATATCACTTATCTGTCCACTAATATAGTTAGGCTCCTTGAAAGTAAGAACTTTATTTATATCATACCATTGAATAGGAGTAATATTTAAATCTAAGTCATTTAAATTTAAATTAACAAAATGACCAGCTGGTATCTGTAACACACCAGTAAACATAGTTTCCGAGGTATGATCTGAAATATTCCAAATTAAAAAATCTAAAATTCGTGCTGTGTTTCCAATAGGTTCCCAATCTGATAATCCCGTAAAACTCTTGATTTCAGAAGCAAAAACAAGACGATTGTTATTTACTCTATAGTAAAGTGGTTTAACACCAAATCGATCTCTCGCAAGAAATATGTTATTTAAATGTGAATCTAATATTGCAAATGAAAACATTCCGTTAAATTTATTTAGGCATTCAGTTCCCCATAAATCATAAGCCGCCAAAATGACTTCAGTATCAGAATTAGAAGTAAAAATCACCCCCTTTGCAATTAACTCATTTTTAATCTCAATAAAGTTATAGATTTCCCCATTATATGTAATCCAGTATCTTCCTTTTGAAAAAGACAAAGGTTGGTGACCACTTGCTGAGACATCTATTATTGAAAGTCTTCTTTGACCAAAAACAACATAATTATCTATCCCATTTGAGAATTTTTCATAATTAAAATCATTTACATTCAAAGTTGGAGTATAAGTGATTTTTGAATCATAAACATTTCTAGGTGTATCATGCCCACCATATATTTCAATATTTTTTTCATTGTAAAATAGAAAGCCTTCATCATCGGGCCCTCTATGATTCAAAATTTTAGAAATTTTTTTTATTTCCTCAACATTGATTTTTCCACTTCCAATTGACCCAAAAATTCCACACATTTTTAATATTTTTTATATTATAGGTATCAAACTAAAATGGTTTAATACTAAAACTCATAACAATTTTAAACACTATATAAATTCATCAATCAATTTGCATATATAATCTATCTGATTATGTTGTAATTCTGGATACATAGGCAGACTCAATATCTCATTTTGATATTGGCTTGAAACTGGAAAAGAATTATTGGCATAATTTAAATACTTATACGCTTCTAGATTCGGTAATACCGTAGGATAATGAATTGCTGTTTCAACACCATTTTCTGTCAAATGTTTAATCAAAGCATCTCGATTTTTTAACCTAATAACATATAAATGAAAAGTATGCTTAGAGTCTTTCCTTATTTCAGGAGTTACTATTTTAACGTTTCTTTTTAATTTTTCATTGTAATATTTTGCATTTTCAATTCTTTGATCTGTCCATCGAAGAATATAAGGCAATTTAGTATTTAAGATAGCAGCTTGTAATCCATCAAGTCGACTATTTATACCTTCTATCTTATGTTGGTGTTTGATCAACGCCCCATGTCTTGCATACATTTTACATTTTTCTGCAAACTGATTGTCATTAGTTATAATACAACCAGCATCACCATAAGCACCTAAATTTTTTCCTGGATAAAAACTAAAAGAAGCTCCTAAACCAAATGTTCCAACACGCTGATTTTTAAACTCGGAAAAATGAGATTGAGCACAATCTTCAATTACCGGAATACCGTGTTTATTAGCAATTGACATTATTTTTTCCATGTCACATGCTTGTCCGTATAGATGAACTGGGATGATACATTTTGTTTTAGATGTAATTTTAGATTCTATTTGAGATTCATCTATTGTATAATATTTTTGATCAATATCAACAAACACAGGCTTTGCCCCTGTCTGTGAAATAGTTTCCGAAGTAGAAATCCAACTATTTGCTACAGTAATAACTTCATCCCCAACACCAATACCTAACATCTTCATCATTATATATAGCGAATCTGTACCATTTGCAACCGATATACAATTTTCACTGCCATATAAATTTGCAAAATTTGTTTCGAATTCATTAACATATCTACCTCCGATAAATGCTGTTTCAGAAATAACTTTACTTATTGCATTATCGATTTCAAGTTTAATATTGTTGTACTGAGATTTCAAATCAACAAATGGAATTTTCATATTAATTTTTTTTTAAAGATTTTAATAATTTAGCTGGATTACCAACATATACTCCAGGATTTAAAATATCTTTTGTTACAACGGCACCGGCACCAATCACAACATAATCACATATATTAACTGGTAGTATTGTGGCATTTGTTCCAATGGACACATTGTTACCTACAGTTGTATGTCCCCATTTGGATTTATCTCCCATTGCGGGGCCATCATTTAAAAATTTATCATTTACAAATTTAACACCATGGCCAATAAAACAGTTATTCCCGATTTTGACAAGAGAACAAATAAAAGCATGGGACTGTATTTTGGTTGAATTACCAATTTCTACATCCTCTTGAATTTCGACAAATGGACCAATGAAAGAGTTATCACCAATTACACATCCATATAAATTAGATGGCATAACTATTTTAACATTATTTCCAAACTTAACATCATCTTTTATTTGAGAATTTAAAACAATAGGTTCATTTATTTTCATAATTACAAAGATTTAGAAGCTTCTATTGAATTATAAATTTTTTGAATAATCTCCACAGTTTTTAACCCTTCAAAAGCATTTGTGGAAATCGCTGCTCCATTTTGTAAAACGTCGATCAGATTTTCATAAACTTTGTCATGATTCGACATTGATCCTAAATAAGTGCCATAATTATTAGGCTTATTACCTTCAGGTAAATCGGCAATTTTATAATTCTCAATACTTTGATACTCTAATTCGTTTAAGTATTGTCCTCCAATTTTCACAGTACCCTTATCTCCAAAAATCGTTAAGGAACCTTCCATATTTTTAGAATAAGAATTTACTGTATAGTTTATTGTTCCAATTGCTCCATTAACAAAATCAAGAATAACAACACCTGTATCTTCAAATTCGATAATCCCATTATGAGTATAATTCTTCCCAAATGCATGGACTTTATTTACATCACCTAACAACCAAAATAACAAATCTATAAAATGACTGAATTGAGTATACAAGGTGCCGCCATCTAAATCTTTACTACCCTTCCAAGAATTTATATAATAATCCTCATTACGGTTCCAAAAACAACTTAATTGTACACTATTTATTTTTCCTAATCGACCCTCACCTATCAAATCCTTAACAGCAATTACAGGAGGATTAAACCTATTTTGCTTAATGACAAATAATCTCCGATTATTTTTTTCTGCCGCCATTATCATCTCTCCACAATCTTTAATATTCAAAGCCAAAGGTTTTTCACAAATAACATGAAACCCAGCGTTTAAAGCTTTAATTGAATGCTCTGCATGTAAACCGTTTGGACTGCAGATTGAGATAACATCAATATTTCTTTCCTTTGACAATAATTCATCAATGCTCTCATAGGACTTAACGTTATATTTATTAGCTAAAGAATTAGCTTTCTCTACAACATTATCACATACTGCAACTAAAATTCCAAAATTTTGAATATGCTCTGCATGCCTTTGAGCAATTCGTCCACAGCCAATGATGGCAAATTTAATTTTATTCATAAAAATAGATTAAAGTAATTATTGTAAATACCAATATTAAATTTAAAAATAAATAGGACCACTGATTAACCCAAATTTTAAGTGATTCTTGAGATTTTTTATATAAATATAATATTAGAAAAATATAAGAAATTGAACTGGCTAACATTAAAGAATAAGTATTTACATGCTCATATAATACTGCCAAAATAAATATTTTAATTATAAATGCGATGTACCAGCCATTTGCGATTATTCTATTATTTTTATTTATAAAGAGCGAATAATTGGAAAATGAAAATAAAAAAACCAAAAGAAAATTATAAACGATTAATGAAAAAAGAGTCAAATCGAATTTATAACCTGGGAAAAAGAAGATAAATAAATACTTGGCAAATATAATAAATAGTAAAAGCAGTATAGAAAATAAAATAAAGGTATATTCTCTGAGTTTATTAAAAACCTTAATGCTATTTACTTCATTACTATAAATCTCCATAACTTTTGGGCCAAGAAATTGTTGAGTTGCTGAAGTAACCATACTAAAAATTGAAGCCAGAGTTAGATGTAAATGATATGTACCCAAATCTTGTTCATTCATAAACTTTTTTATGTATAATCGATCGACAAAAGGAAATAATTGCGTGATTGACAATACTAAAATAAGAGGCTTAGAAAGGTTGTAGATTTCAAATAGAATTTCTTTATCAAATAATATCGGACTTAAATCATTTCTTAGCAGATAAAAAACAAATATCAAGAAAACATAAGTAGTAAAAAAAGTATGAGTCAACAACTGATCTAAATGAAATGACAAGAAATAAGCTGGTAGACAGACAAAGAAAATTAATAATATAAAATTTATAATGCTCAACTTGAGAAAAAGTAATGATTTACCTTCAATTCTTATCCAATTGGAAACCAAAAAAATTAGTATTTTACCAGGTATTAATGCGTAAGTCAATATTCCGACACTATATGTTTCTATTTTGAATGTATTTGTGTTTTGTAGAATAAAATACAATCCCAAACAAATTAAAATAGAATAAATCCCAGTAGAATAAACCCACGTACAGAAAATCTTCGATCTATGATTATAATAATGAGTATCCCAAAAAATTCTACCTACTGCAGAATCAAATCCAAATATCAGAACACCTGTAAAAAACGTTATAATTGATAGTGAAAATGAGAGAGCACCAATCGATTCTATTGATAATGACTTAGCAACAAAATAAGTCAAGACGAAATTAGAAATACTATTTAAGCCAATTGCAAAAATAGAATATAAACTTTCGATTGTAATTTTCTTCAATTTATGAAAGCTTATTTATAATGTCTAGAAGGGTATTTGATCCAATTTTATAATGATGAAATTTTTCTACATACAATCTTGAATCTTCACCCTTTTTTCTCCTACTTTCAACTGGACAACTTATCCAATTTAATAAAACTTCAGTTAAATTATCAGGATTAGCTGGTATGATTGGAAATGAAGAATCATAATATTTAGCATAGTCTTCTTCCCAAATATTGCAAATCACCGGTTTGCCTAACGCCATAGCTTCCAGGGTAAAAACACCATGGCCACCAATCATCATTTGGTCAATAACAATATCTGCATCCTCTAATAAACTCATAGCCTCTTGATGAGGTATATTTGTACATTCAAAATATTCAAAATCGATAAAATAAATGTTTCTTAATTCTTCTATTGAATTTCTAATATATTTTGTTCCTTTGAACTCAATGTTACTAGGAATGTGGCCAATTTTAATTTTTTTGGAACGAATAGGATAAATTGGCTTTAAGACAGAAACATCAATTGAAAGTTTTAAGAAATGTAACTTCTTGAAATGTTTCTTTAATGTGTTTTCTAAAGTTGGATCTGAAAATATTGCATTACCACCAGTATAATAACTCCATATAAAACAGTTAAAATTTGATCTTAATCTACTTTCATTATATGGATTTGAGTACCACGGATTTCTTTGTGCTGCAATGTTGGGGTTTCTGACATCGCTTCCGTGAAAATAAACTATTATTTTTTTGCCAAATAACTTATTAATTAAAACATCAAAGTGTAAAAAAAGATAGTGCGATAATGATGATCCATAATGATATATGTAAATATCACTAATAAATAAAGTTTTTAAAAAGATAGTAAGTCTTCCGTAAAGCCCTGTAATAAAATTTTTATTCTCATAAATATAATCATAACGAGAGGCATCATAAAAAGGGTGATTGTGAGAAACAGTCTTGACTGATATTGTGTCACTAATTTCTCTTAAACCTTTTCCGTTTAAATAAACTTGATTAGCGATTTCAGTTGGCGCAATTAAAATTTTCACTTTATAATTTAATAAGAATTAACTATTTGAATGATATAATTAACTTCCTCTTCAGTTAATTCTGGAAACATTGGCAAACTAACACAATGTTCAGCTAAATATTCTGCTTTGGGGAAATCTCCATTTTTGTAATTTAAATATTTATATGCCTTTTGAAGATGGCAAGGTACCGGGTAATGATAAGCAGCTAAAATTCCGTTTTGTTTTAAATGTTCAACAAATTTATTCTTATCTTCAACAGTTACAACATATAAATGATGTACACCATCAGCCCAATCTGGAGTTTTTTGAATCGAGATTTTTTCATTGTTAATTTCACTTCTATATCGCCCAGCAATGGCTCTCCTAAGATTATTCCATTCTTCTAAATACTTTAGTTTAACACTTAATGAAGCGCCCTCTAAACCTCCCATTCGATAGTTAAAACCTATTTCATCATGAAAATATCTAACTTTTGAACCATGATTTCTTAAAATTTTAATTCTATCTGCTAAATCAAATGAATTTGTTGTAATACCTCCAGCTTCGCCACAAGCCCCCAAATTTTTTCCGGGATAAAATGAAAAACATGAAATTTGCCCAAATACCCCTACGTTTATGCCTTTATATCTTGCACCTTGTGCTTGAGCTGAGTCCTCAACCAAATATAAATTATGCTTTGTACAAATTTCTAATAGTTTATCAACATCAAATGGTTGTCCATACAAGTGAACACCAATTATCGCTTTTGTCTTATTTGTAATAGCACTCTCAATCAATTTGGGGTCTATATTCCAAGTATCATCACAATCTACAAAAACAGGTGTGGCTCCAGCATGAGAAACGCCCCAGGCAGTAGCTATGAAAGTATTTGCAGGAATAATAACCTCATCACCATTTCCAATACCTAATGCCAACATTGCTAAATGCAATGCAACTGTACCATTACTAACACCTACAGTATAATTTGAACCGATATATTTGGAGAAAGAATTTTCAAATTCTTCAACAAATTGTCCCCCAGAAAATGCGGTTTGATCATAGACTTTTTCGAATGATTTAAAAATTTCACTTTTAATTTTTAAATGCTGCCTTGATAAATCTAAACAATTAATATTCATGTTTATTAATTTGTATACATGCCTAGTAGTCCAACACCATAAACCCCCATCAAAATAGCAAGACTTTTTTATCTCAGGATACCTACAATAATTTGAGTGATTTGTAGTCCCCCCAATATATAAGTACTCTTGATAATGGACTTATAAGAATTCATAAATTAGGTTATTGACACTATCTGGAACAATATTACACATACAATCTTACCGCATAATCTATAGTGGAAATTAAAAACGAATTTTGATTCATTTCAAGAATTTTTCCAGGCTTTTCGAAACACTTAAATCCAGTAACTTCGAAGTCAATAATTCTTTTTTCTGCAATAACTGGGAGTTGAAAGGGTTCGAAGGAAAAAGCTCTAAGTTGGTTGAACACTTGAAAGGCGGTTTGATTAAAATCAATATTAATATTTTTGAAGTCAATAGCAGATTTTGAGTAATAAGTTGCATCTGCCATTGATTGGGCTATAGATTTGTATTCACCCTTGTAAACATTATCGAAGTTTTCCTTAAAAATTATCTCACCATATTTTAAGTATTCTAAATAAAGTTGATAGGCATTTTTTAAACTATTAATATCAAATTCTTTTTGAGATATTATATCTCCAGTATCAATTCCATCATCTATAACATGCAGTGTAACCCCAGATATTTTCTCACCGTTCAATAATGGCATTGCGGATGTATACATCCCACGGTATTTGGGTAAAAGTGAAAAATGAATATTATATAATTTATTTGACTTAAACTTTTCTGTTTTAATTATTTTATCAAATTCTAAAGAAAAAAAAAGTAGATTTTCTTCATTATAGATTTCCTGAAGTGAGCCTAATTGGAATTCATTTTCTAAACAATATTTTTTGAATGAGGGTTGCCAAGAGTCTATACCTTGATCGTTCTGGTTTGTTAAACAAACTATATCTTCTTTGTGAATCCCATATTCAACTATATATTCTAAACCTTTGATAGCAATTAGATTTTTTCCTGCAATACAGATTTTTTTAGATGCCATGATTTAAATTATGTTTTTTATAAAAAGGGGCCGCTGTTAGTGTGTTAACTGTTATTTAAAGTTTCAAGATTTGAAATTATTTATAACAAAAATTATATGATCAATCTGTGAATCTGTTAATTCCGGAAACATTGGCAAAGAAACACAATGCCCTGCCAAATATTCTGAATTTGGAAAATCGCCTTCTTTGTAACCTAGACTAGAGTAAGCCTTTTGCAAATGACAAGGTACCGGATAATGAAAAGCAGGAGCTATATTATTTTCACTCAAATAATTAACAAATTTCTCTTTATTTTCTGTCGTAACCACAAATAAATGATTAACACTCTCTGCCCACTCTGGTTTAAATTGCATGGTTGCAAGAGGATTTTTTATTTCAGATCTATATCTATTTGCGATATGAATTCTACGGTTGTTCCAATTCTCCAAATATTTCAGCTTGACACTTAGTGATGCCGCCTCTAATCCCCCCATTCTGTAATTAAAGCCTATTTCATCATGATAATATCTCACTTTTGAACCATGATTTCTTAAAGATCTGAGTTTATCTGCATAAACCTCGGAGTTAGTAGTTAAGCCCCCTGCTTCACCACATGCACCTAAATTTTTGCCAGGGTAAAAGCTAAAGCATGATATATCTCCAAACTTTCCAACACAGCTACCGTTGAATTTTGCACCTTGTGCTTGAGCTGCATCCTCAACTAAAAATAAATTATGTTTGTTACAAATTTCTCTGACTCTCACCAAATCAAATGGCTGGCCGTATAAATGCACCCCAATTACCGCCTTGGTATTATTATTAATTGCTTTTTCAATTTGAGAAACATTAATATTCCATGTTTCATCACAATCTACAAATACGGGTTTAGCACCTGAATGAGAAACGCCCCATGCTGTTGCAATAAATGTATTTGCTGGCAATATTACTTCGTCTCCTGGTCCTATGCCCAAAGCTAACATTGCTAAATGAAGAGCTGTGGTACCATTCGAAACACCTACAGCGTATTTGGCTCCAATAAAATCGGCGAATTCGTTTTCGAAGGCCTCAACAAAAGAACCACCTGAAAAAGCTGTACTATCATAAACTTTCTCGAATGCTTCAAAAATCTCTTTTTTAATTTGTCTGTGTTGTATTGATAGTTCTAAGCAGGGTATTTTAGTATTCATTTTTAATTTAAAATTATTTCTTTACCATTATTTTTAATTGATTTTTGAGCAGCTTCTAAAATCTTTACAACCCTTAGACCAGAATAAGCATTTGAAACTGGTGATTTCCCCTCCAAAATTGAAGTTATAAAGTCATTAGCTACCCCTGATAATGCTTCAACATTTTGAATTTTGGGTAAATAGACATCTCCTGTTCTATAGTCTACCAAGATTTTATTTTTTTCCTCATCAGTTTGATGATTGTAACTTGTATCATAGATTCTTAACTTTTCTGAAGGCTCTAGATCATTATAGACAATCATCTTTTTATCGCCACCAATTAATGTTTGTCTAACTTTTACTGGAGATGTCCACGAACAGTTAAAATGAGCAATAAAGCTACTTTCATAATTTACAGTCATATAAGCGATGTTTTCAATATCGTTTTGTGTGTGTGATATTCCAGTTGCATTTATGCTTAACGGATCTTCATTGACTAAAAATGAGAGAATCGAAATATCATGTGGAGCTAAATCCCATAAAACATTTACATCTGGTTGAAATAAACCAAGATTAATCCTAGTTGAATCAAAGTATTTCAATTGGCCTATTTCATTATAGTCAATTAATTCTTTCATTTTTTTGACAGCTCCTGTATATAAAAAAGTATGGTCAACCATCAAAATCAAATTATTTCTTTCTGCGATGTCAATTAATTCTTTCGCCTCATCTACAGAAGCGGTCATAGGTTTTTCAATTAAGACATGCTTTCCATTGTTCAGAGCTCTTTTTGCTAACTCAAAATGAGAATAAACAGGGGTTGCAATTATAACAGCATCAATTTTTGGATCTTTAATTAAATCTATTGCCTCATTGTAAACAGTAATATTTGGATAAGATTTTAAAATTATACTTTTCCTTTCTTGTCTACTCTCAGCAATTGCTACTACTTTGGCATTACTAACGTTAGAAAAATTTCTAACAAGATTTGGACCCCAATATCCAAAACCGATTACTCCAATATTTATCATAATTAATTATTTTTATTCCCCCAAAAGGCTAAAGGTTCAAAACTACTGTATTTATAATAACCTAAATTTAATTTGATCTGTGAATTTTTTGATTTAATTATGCCTTCAACAAAAGCTCTAATTGAAATTGGATTTCCACTACAAATGTTTTTCACAATTGATCCCTTGAAATTCAAAGATACTTCAATAATGTCTCTAACTGCAATTTCAATTGGCAAATAATCTCGTATTTGTTCTCCGTTACTCATATCAAAATACTCTAAGTTATTATCAATAGCATTACATAATTGATAATACAATGAATGCTTGCTTTGATTTTCGCCATATAAATAAAACAAACGTAACCACTTTAGAGTGAAATCATTCTCCTTTTGTAAAATATTCAAAAACTTTCTTAAGCTATCCTTAGCAATAGAATATGAATTTGAAGGATTAGTTACCCTTGAAGAAAACATCTCACCATTGTCCATACCATACTCGAAACACGTTCCGGTTACTGTTATATTAGTCGCGCCATTTGTGATTAAATTTTTAAGGAAATAATAATTATCCCAAAGATTATTCTCAACATGTGAAATACTATTATAATTAGGAAGCCCACTCCATGACAAATGAATTATAATATCAGGTTTATGAAAATATTCAAATAGGTTTAGTCTCGTATCTCCTTCTATGTTAAATTCGATGAAAGAAACATTTTTATACCAAGTCTTTTTTATTGCTTTAGACCTATCTCTAGACGTGGCAATGATCTCATGATCAAACATAAGTAATGATTCGATTAGGTTTGACCCAATAAAACCAGTAGCTCCGGTTACTAAAATTTTCACTAATTAATAATTTCTAAAGTTGGTATTGCAACTACAAATTGACCACCCCATTCTATAATATAACTTAATTGATTGTAAATTTCGTTTTTTAAATTCCATGGGAAAATTATAACAAAATCAGGCTTAAATTCCCTAATCACTTCCTCTCCAAAAACCGGAATTCTAGAACCTGGCAAAAACTTGTTTTGTTTATAAGGTGATTTATCTACAACAAAACTAATTAGATCATTTCCTTTAATACCACTAAAATTTAATAATGTGTTACCCTTTGCTGCGGCACCATATCCAATAATTTTACCTCCTTTATTTTTTTGGTCTATTAAAAAACTTTGGAATTGATCTCTAATGTTCTCTACTTTTCTTTGAAAATCAGTGTAATATTCTATTTTATCAACACCTAAAGTAGCCTCTAAATTTAGTAAATCGGCAACTCTATTAGAAACTATTTTCGTTAAATCCTCTTTGTGTTTAGAAAATATTCTCAAAGATCCACCATGAGTTTCTAACTCTTCAACATCAAATATTTCTAACCCATTTTTTTCAAAAATAATCTTTAACGATGTCAAAGATAAATATGAAAAATGTTCATGGTATATTGTATCGAACTGATTAAACTCTACTAATTTACACAAATGAGGAAATTCAAATGTGTTTACTCCATCACTCTTTAAAGCTATTTTAACTCCCCTTAAAAAATCATTAATATCTGGAACATGTGCTAATACATTATTTCCCAAGATTAAATCTGCACTTCCTTTTAATTTATCATTGGCTAATTTTGCGCCAAAAAAATCAACAATACAATCAATTCCCTTTTCTAAAGCAACTTCTGCAGTATTTGAAGTAGGTTCGATTCCCAATACAGGTATATTTTTTTGTTTAAAATATTGTAACAAATATCCATCATTTGAGGCTATTTCTATAACTTTTGATGTTTGGTTCAAATTAAACCGATCCGTCATATATTCCACATATTTTTGTGCGTGTGTTAACCAACTTGAAGAATAGGATGAGAAATATGTGTAATCACTATTAAAGATATCTTCTGCTTTCTCTATTTCGTCTACTTGTACAAGCCAACATTTTTCACAAACATATACTTTCAAAGGAAAATATGTTTCCGGGGAATTCAAATCCTCCTTTTTCACCATTGCATTTGAAGGAGGACAGGTTTGTAAATCACAAAAAATATGATTTAACTCATTATTACAATGTCTACAATTCATTTTAATTTGTTTTTTTGTTTTTTTCAATAAATGGATGATTTAAATCCCTGTCGGATACAATTACAGGGTCAAATGGAAATGATAGCTTTATTGCTGGATCTGCGTAACAAAGTCCACCTTCAAAAGAAGGATTATAAAATTGATCATGTAAATAAACTAATTCAGTATTGTCTTCCAAAGTAAAAAAGCCATGCGCAAAACCTTTAGGAATAAGTAACATTTTTTTATTTTCAGAATTAAGTTCAACATAATATGTCTTCAAATATGTTTTAGACTGATCTCTTATGTCAATCACATAATCAATTACCGCCCCGGAAATACATCTAACTAGTTTAGTCTCCATATATGGAGAATTTTGAAAGTGCATTCCTCTGAAAGTGCCTTTAAGCTTACTGAATGAATGATTCATTTGAACCCACTTTGAATTAAAATTTGGAATATTTTTCAAGAAAATGTCCTCTGAATATGTCCGCATAAACCATCCCCTATCATCACCTAATACTTTAGGTTCTATTAAGTACAAATCTTCAAAATCCGTTTTCAAAAAATTCATTAGAACTAAATATTAAAAAAATCATTTATATCTTCATCGGTATTTATTGTCCGATTTAAATAGTAGTTTTTATACCACTTTATAGTCTTTTCTACCGCTTTTTGATTATCCCAATTTGGTTTCCAGTCTAAATATTTTTTTGCTTTTGAAATATTAAGGCTTAACAGATTAGCTTCGTGTAGATTATTATTTTCGTTTTCTGTTTTATATGTAATACTATCCCAATTAAGTTGCGACAATTTCAAAATTTCTTGAACTTGTAGAACGTTGTCTTCTTCCGGCCCAAAGTTCCAACCATCAGCAAAATCCTTCTGCCCATTGATTAATTTTTCTCCTAGCATCAAATAGCCATTTAATGGCTCTAGAACATGCTGCCATGGCCTTGTTGAAAGTGGATTTCTAATTATAACTTCTTTATTATTGAGAGCGGCTTTAATTATATCTGGAATTAATCTGTCATTACTCCAATCCCCACCCCCAATGACATTTCCCGCTCTTGCAGAGGCAATTAATGTTTTATGGTTAATTCCAAAACTTGATAAATTAAAGAACGAATTTCGGTAAGAGTTTGTTAGCAATTCTACACATCCCTTAGAGCTACTGTATGGATCATATCCCCCCATTCTGTCAGTTTCAACATATCCATAATTTTGTTCAATATTTTCATAACATTTATCTGTTGTTACAACTACAATTGCTTTGACATTTGCATTAATTCTAGCGGACTCTAAAACATTAGCCGTTCCAATAACATTTGTCATATATGTGTCTATAGGGTTATTGTAGGACTCTCTTACTAAAGGTTGAGCGGCTAAATGAAAAATGATGTCTGGCTTATGAAACTCAACAACCTCAGAAATTTTATGAAGATTATTTATATTATGATAATATGTTTTGTAATCAAGGCCCAAAATTTCAAAATGATTTGGAGTTGTAATAGACGGCAAAGAGTAACCTATAACATTTCCTCCTAACCTAATCAATATATTGGCAAGCCATGAACCCTTAAAACCTGTATTACCTGTAATTAAGATGGTTTTACCCGAATAAATATTATTGTATAAATTCATATTCTACCAAATTTTCCATTTTGCATTACCTGACTCCCATAATGTTTCCAATTCAATTCTATCTCTCAATGCATCCATGCATTTCCAAAAACCTGAATGTTTGTAAGCAAAAAGTTGTTTTTGTTTAGCAATACTCACCAATGGCCCTTTTTCCCATTGTACTTCATCCATATCGCCCTCCAAATAGTCAAAAATACCCGGCTCAAGTACAAAAAAACCTCCATTAATCCACATTCCATCACCTTCTGGTTTTTCAACAAAATGATCAATCTCACCGTTAATAGACATATTAATATTACCAAATCTTCCAGGAGTTTGTATACTAGAAAGTGTAGCTAGTTTTCCATGGGATTTATGAAAAGCTACTAATTTTTTTATGTCAATATCACAAACACCGTCGCCATATGTTAACATGAAAGACTCATTATTAATATATTTTTTAATTCGCTTAATTCTACCGGCTGTATTCGTATACAATCCTGTATCGACAAGTGTAACATTAAATGACTCTGAATTAGTCTTATGAATTTCAATTTTATTATCTCCCAAATTGACAGTAAAATCGGAATTATGTAAATAATAATTATAAAAATATTCCTTGATATAATGAGCTTTATATCCCAAGCATATAACAAAATCATTAAATCCGTGCGATTCATAAATTTTCATTATATGCCATAAAATTGGCTTACCACCAATTTCTACCATTGGTTTTGGACGAGCTTCGGTTTCTTCCATCAATCTTGTTCCTAATCCTCCAGCTAAAATTACAACTTTCATTTTTCTAAATTTTGGATGTGCATCTATTATTAAAGTTTACCTATACAGCAATAATCTAAACCAATACCTCTAACTTTCTCCGTTTCAAACAAGTTTCTGCCATCAAAAATTACTTTTGAACTTAACTTTAATCGAATAATTTCAAAGTCAGGAGTTCTAAACTCACTCCACTCAGTAGCAATTATCAATGCATCTGCTTTATCTAAAGCTTGGTAAGGATTGTTCGCATAGTGAATGATATCTCCAATCTGTGCTTTTACATTTGGCATTGCTTCTGGGTCATACGCCGTTACTGTTGCACCTGCACTTGTTAGTGCGTCAATGATACTTAATGCTGGAGCTTCTCTAATATCATCCGTATTTGGCTTAAAAGCTAGACCCCACAAAGCAAAATGCTTGCCTGCCAAGTTGCCATTGTAATATGCCTTAATCTTTTCGACTAAATGTAGTTTTTGATTCGCGTTCACTTTCTCCACTGCTTTTAATATCTCAAAAACATAGTTCACCTCATCAGACGACTTAATTAAGGCTTGTACATCTTTAGGAAAACAACTTCCACCATATCCAATACCTGGAAATAAAAATCTTTTACCTATACGCTCATCAGAACCAATCCCTCTTCTCACCATGTCCACATCTGCACCCATGCGCTCACACAATTGCGCAATCTCGTTCATGAAAGAAATCTTGGTAGCAAGAAAACTATTCGCTGCGTATTTTGTTAATTCAGAACTACGCTCATCCATAAAGATCACTGGATTACCCTGTCTTACAAAGGGCGCATATAAATCACTCATTAATTTCTTAGCTCTTTCCGATCTTGTTCCTACCACCACTCTATCTGGCTTCATAAAATCATCCACCGCCACACCCTCTCTTAAAAACTCAGGGTTGCTCACTACATCGCACTCCCCAGTGTAGTTTTTTGAAATAGCAGCACTTACTTTATCCGCTATACCCACCGGCACTGTACTCTTATTTACAATGACTTTATAGCCTTTTAAAATTTTTCCTAAATGATCCGCTACACCCAACACATATTTTAAGTCTGCACTACCATCCGCACCTGGAGGTGTGGGTAAAGCTAAAAAGATAATCTCTGCATCCTCCACTGCTTCTTCCAACCGCGTCGTAAAATTTAATCGCTCTTCTTTGATATTTCTTAAAAATATTTTCTCTAAACCTGGTTCGTAAATCGTGATTTGACCAGCACTTAATTTTTCTACTTTAGATTGATCGATATCTACACAAGTCACTTTATTCCCCGTCTCCGCGAAACAAGTACCTGTTACTAATCCAACATATCCTGTGCCTACTACTGCTATAATCATTATTCGGATTTTAATTTTAACCGTAGGGAAGACGAGGAAAATTTATGTTTTCTTGAATTAAAAAATAATTCAATATTATTATCAATACAAAACTGTTTTCCCGTAAAATCTTTATTTAAATAATCTTCCCCAATAAATCGAATACTTAATTTAAAACTCTGTAATATCTCTATCAACTCTAACTCTGTTGTATAAGGAACAATTTCATCAACATGAACACAAGCTTTAAGTTGAATATATCTTTCTACTATTGACTGGACAGGTTTATTTTTTTCAGGACGATCGATTGTTGGATCTGTTTGTAGTCCAACAATTAAATAATCACAATTTCCTTTACACTCCTCTAGCATTTTAATATGACCAGCGTGTAACAAATCAAATGCACTAAAGGTTATTCCAACTTTCATAAAAATATTTTTGATGCGCACTAAACTGCGCACTATGAGGTTTATTTTTGATGATTTTTGATATTCTAAAAAATAATTTAAAACTATATATCAATGTAAATCAGCGAATTTGTGATTAACGAATATTTATAAATGTCTTTTCTTGGTCTGGACCACACTACTCAATTTTTAGAATTGCCCCCCACCCCACCCACCATCTCACTTTTATAAATAGAAATAAATTGGATGTCTTCCAAAAAGTCTAATTTGAATTCTTCTTTAGAATAAATAGCAATTCTAATTTTCTTATTAAGTAATTTCTCTGCCCGTTCTACTAACTGAAACAAAAACACTTTATTAAACTCTCCCACCATCACCAGATCTATAAACGGAGTTTCTTTCCCCTCCGCAATATCCCCGGTTAAAAAAACCTCATCTAATTCTCCCAACTTATAAAACACCTCTTCTAGTAACTGATCTACGCCCACATATTTTAGAATAATAGACCGTAAATTAGAATAAAGAGGATGGAACGTGTTCGCAATATATTTTTTGATCTTACTCTCCTCCGCTTCCACCGTACTGATCAGCTTCATTTCAGAGAGCTTATTAAGTTCTAAGCGCACAGTATTGGAACTTACGTTTAAATCCCGCTCTAATTGGCGCAAATACACCTGGCTGGAAGGGTTTAATAGCAACCGGGCAAGTAGTTTTAAACGGATCTTTCCGGAAAATAACTGATCGATCAAGGGAGAGGAATTATGTATAGACGGCAAAGCCACAGTCAGTCACAGGGTAAAGCAGGATACTGACTCAATAATGAGTAGCGAATATACTCATAAATTGGAATCAGCCAATTGTTTTGTAAAATATTCATAGGTCAGCGCAAGTCCTTGTTCCCGGGCAATTTTAGGCTCCCAACCCAGCACTTGCTTAGCCCGGCTAATATCCGGTTGGCGCTGCTTAGGGTCATCCTGGGGAAGGGGCTTAAAGGTAATGTTGGATTGAGTACCACTCAAAGCAATGATCTCCTTTACAAACTCTAACAGGCTGATTTCATGGGGGTTACCAATATTAACGGGCCGCCATTCATCGCTTAAAAGTAATCGGTAGATCCCGTCAATAAGATCGGATACATAACAAAAACTTCTGGTCTGCGAGCCATCCCCAAAAACCGTTAAATCCTCGCCTCTAAGCGCCTGGCCGATAAAAGCAGGCAAGGCACGACCATCATTGAGCCGCATCCTTGGACCATACGTATTAAAAATTCTTGCAATTCGAGTTTCCAGCCCGTGAAAATTATGATAGGCCATCGTAATGGCTTCCTGGAATCGCTTCGCCTCATCATACACCCCTCTGGGTCCTACCGGGTTTACATTTCCCCAATATTCCTCAGGCTGAGGATGTACTAACGGATCTCCGTACACCTCACTAGTACTAGCTACTAGTATTGTAGCCTTTTTAGCCTTGGCCAGCCCTAAACAATTATGTGTACCGAGCGAACCCACTTTCAGGGTTTGAATGGGCATTTTTAAATAATCGATCGGGCTGGCAGGAGAAGCAAAATGTAAAATATAATCCAGCGGCCCGGGTACATGAATGAACTTGCTTACATCATGATGATAAAAGCTAAATTCTTTTAAAGGAAATAAATGCTCAATATTTGATAAACTACCCGTGAGCAGATTATCCATACCAATTACCTCATACCCTTCTTGGATAAACCGGTCGCATAAATGGGAGCCTAAAAACCCTGCAGCGCCAGTGATGAGTACGCGTTGCTTAGGCATGGTTAATTTTCATGATTAAATTATTGCGGTCTTCCAATACTGATATACTGATAACCTAATTGTTGCAGCTTAGCCACTTCAAAAAGATTACGGCCGTCAAAAATTACTTTAGAAAGTAGTAGTTGATTGATGCGTTCAAAATCAGGGGTTCTGAACTCGCTCCATTCGGTAGCAATTAATAACGCATCAGCCCCTTCCAAAGCCTGGTACTGACTTTGTGCGTAATTGATGCTGTTACCGAGTTCTTGTTGTGCATTTGACATCGCTTCCGGATCATAAGCCGTAATAGTGGCACCTTCTTGTAAAAGTGCTTTGACCATAGATAAGGCTGGCGCCTCTCGGATATCATCGGTATTGGGTTTAAAAGCTAAACCCCAGAGAGCAAAATGTTTGCCTTGTAAGTTACCTTGGTAGAAGGATTTAAT
>Ga0194116_10002027_pt1 | contig 27107 bp, 21 predicted proteins | sample TA2MahsurfametaG_4_FD_148617 | JGI IMG/M metagenome (GOLD analysis project Ga0194116, IMG submission 148617) | Freshwater microbial communities from Lake Tanganyika, Tanzania - TA2015008 Mahale S9 surface | ecosystem: Environmental > Aquatic > Freshwater > Lake | place: Tanzania: Lake...
GTTCATGATCGAAGCGTCAATTGTCGACGCAGATGGGCTCTCCCAGCACATCAAGGACCTGCAGCAGGACGGCACCTGGTCTTCATTTGCCCTGATTGCTACCTACACAGGCTTGCGGCCTCCCAGAAGTGAACTTAAGTTTCTGGATGAAGAAGAGGAGACGGACAGAAGGCTATCCCCGCGAACGCGCTGCCTGCAGCAGCTCCACACATGGCAGCCAGAGACTTACCAGCCGTTCGACATGGTGATCTTCGACGAAGCGCATTACATGAGAAATGCGACGACGACGACATTTCGTCTTGGTGACGTGCTCGCACGCGCCGCTGCCAATGTCATCTGCGTATCGGCGACGCCGGTCAACAACAGGAACGAGGACCTTTACAATCTTCTCAGACTGATTGACCCGCAACAGTTCCCCAGCCAGCCCGAGTTCGAGTCGATGATGGAGAACAATCGCGCCACGGTCAAAGCCGCAAATGCGCTGTCAGCCCTGCCATTCAAGCCGTCAGACCTTCGACAGGCTGCTGAGGAGATGGGCGGAAACACACTTATTGAGAACTCGCCATGGCTGGCTGAATTTCGTTCGAATTTAACGGCGGCGATGGAGGAAATGCCCGATGCGCTCGCCCGATGTCGGGATCTTGTCGAAAAGCTGAACTTGCTGAGTCCTTACATCAATCGAACCAGGCGAGTGCAGGTGAGGGAGCGCAGACCAATTCGCGTGCCACACGTGGTTGTGTTGGAGTATGGACCTGAAGAGCGAGCGCTGTACGATGCGGTTCGCGCATTCGTCCGGCAGCAGTGCCAGAACAACGCTACGGAGTTTCATGTCTTCAGCGTGATTGGTATGCAGCTGCGTGCCACAAGTTGTTTGCCGGTGCTAGCTGCTGAACTGCGGTCTGGTCGATTCGGCGATGCCGAAGAGCTGTTGGCCGAGGCGATTGGCGAGGACATGATTGACGCCGACGCAGTCGCTCAGCGCGTAGACATCCGGCAATCGATTCCTGCGGCAATCCTGGCTCACGACTTTGAGGCGTCGGACCAAAAATATCAGCAATTGTGTGCGCTCCTGCGGACTCTCGAGCCATCGGAGAAAGTAGTGCTGTTCGCGTTTTACCGGGGCACCCTTGAATATTTGCAGCGCAGGCTGTCTCGCGATCAGTTTGCAATTGCAATGATTCACGGAGGTATCAGCGACAACAACCGGCAACTCGAGCTGGAGCGATTTCGTGACTCCCACGGCAGGATGGTCTTGTTGTCGTCAGAAGTCGGGAGTGAAGGCATTGACCTGCAGTTTGCTCGGGTGCTCGTCAACTACGACTTGCCGTGGAACCCGATGCGAATTGAACAGCGCATTGGTCGAATTGATCGCATTGGTCAGAAGGCCGCTCGGCTCCAGATCGTGAACTTCAAAGTTCGGAATACTGTTGAAGAACGCTTGTTTGACCGGTTGCACGACAAGCTCGAAAAGTTTGCCAATAGCCTTGGCGACCTTGAGGAAGTCATAGGCAAGGAAGTGCAAACGCTGACTCGGAAGCTGCTGAGCCAGCAGCTCACGCCTCAGCAAGAGATTCTGCAGATTGAGCAATCGTCAGCCGTCATAGAAAACCGGCTTCGAATGATTCGCGCGCTCGAGGAGTCAGGCGACACTCTGCTGGGGCTTGGCGATTACCTTCAGGATCAGTTGACTCGCCGCCGTGATCAGGGGAACTACGTTCTTCCAAGTGAACTGGAGGACTACATCCGCGATTTCTTTGAGCAGGAGTTCCCGGGTTGTTCTGTCATGTACGATGCGCCAGCACTGGGCTGCCTGACCATTCGCCTGACATCGGCAGCGTCGCAGTCCCTCCGACAGTTCATTGGCGGTGACCGCTCTCTTATCGCTCGGCCGTTTCAGCAAAGCGAGTTCAGTATCACCTTTCGAAACGATGTGATTGCGGGGCTGCCAACTCAGACGCAGAGAAAGGTTACATTCGCTAACCATCAGTCGCCACTGATTCGGTGGATCACCGAGCGTAACAGGCAGCAGGAGGCGCGAATCTTTAGAGTGTCGGGGGTTCAGCTTCAGACGGGCACACTGCCGCCGGGTCTCTACCGGTATCGTGTCGAGCACTGGACCGTCACCGGCGTGACCAGTCAGCAGCATCTTGCCTACGGTGTCAGTGCTGTAGACGGAAGCGCGCGCCTCTTTGGCCAGGAAGCGGAACAGCTGATCGCCGAAGTGTGTCGAAGTGCCGAGACACTGGAGCGTCGTGTTCAAAGGGTAGAGAGCTTTACCGCAGCAGGTCGGGAGCTTGATGATGAGTTGCAGGAACGCTACGGCAAGTTCGTAGGAGGCTTCCACTACGACAACCGCAACGCTGTAGACATTAGACGGAAGCGCATTCAAGCGGACTATCGTAGGCGAATTGATCAGGACGAACGCCGCCTCCGCACCGCGAAGGAATCGGGGCGATCAACACGGATCATCAATCTGGCGCAGAAGAAGCTTGAGGCAAAGACAAGAAGTCGAGACGAAAAGCTGCAAGACCTCCTGCGCAAACGGGAGATAGATGCCAGCCGCACGGTGATTGCTGCCGGTCTCCTGAGGGTTGTAGGGGCGTGATCCGGTGGCTCAAGCGCCTACTGGGAATTGACGAAGGAAGTCATCCCAGCAGCGACACACCGGATGTCGGTGACGTCGGAAGATCAGCCAGACCGCAGCCGCGAGAGGCAGCCGGGCCCTCGGGAACACGGCCGGCCGACCGACCGCGTTCTGTGGCGCGGGAGTCATCTCGCCCAACGCAGGATAGCGGCAGGGGGAGGCAGCGTTATTCGGACGGTCGTCCCGAGGTGCGGGCGAGTGTAAATCCAGAGCCGCTACCTCGAACACGTCGACCAGCGGCCGGCAAGAAGGCCACCGGGGGGGACGCACCCCCAAAGAAGGAGTCGTCCACCCGTGGAACGAGGTCTCGCCCTCTCGAACCGTATTTTGTTCAGGTCGGCTTAGATTTCGGCACTGCGTTCTTGAAGTGCGTGTGCCGAGATGTTAACAGGGACGAGGCGTGGGTCTATCGGAACCACTCGGCCGACTCAGCGATGCCGTTTCTCGTTCCGGCGACGGTCTTCTCCGACGGTAAGGTCGTGAGTCGGATGGGGCGTGCGAAGGCCGTTCCGCTGCCGTCGCCAAAAATGTTGCTTCGCGCTGCGGCAGCCGGTGACTGGTCTGCCTCCGTCTGCCGTACGCTTCCGGCCTGGTGCAGTACGGAGCCTGAGCGACGAAGAGCGGTGCTCGCGCGCGCCTTCGCGGTATATCACCTCGCTGACGCGCTCGCCGACATTCGAAATGACATCAAACGGCAGCTACCAGACTTTGGGCAGCAGCCGGGGGTTGTCGCCATCAACATGGCCATCCCTGTGGCCGATGCTCAGTTGCCCAAGATCAATGAAGCCTTTCGGTTGGCGTTGGTCCACGCCTGGCATCTGTCTGCACGCCATCGTGCTGGCGACGACATCGAGCTTGGGGCTCTTGTGGCCGAGGTCGAGCGAGTTCCGCCATCTACGGAAGAGTCGACTCGATGTGTCGTTTACCCAGAAGTGGGGGCCAACGTGCAGGGGTTTGCGAGGTCTCGGGTTTCTGAGGAGGGCGTCTATCTGATATCTGACACCGGGGCAGGCACAGTGGACCAAAGCGTGTTTATTCTGCACCGCCAGAGTCAGAGGACACAGTTGACATATCTCGCCGCCCAAGTGTCGATGCTTGGGTCTGGTGAGATCGAGCGACGCGCGTGGGCCCAAGACCCGACGTTGGGTATCGCCGCGCTGGGACAGCTGAGGCTTGAGAAAGAGCAGGGCCGCGATCTCGAACCGTTCAAACTAGTCCGGAGGGAGCTGGTGTCTGAACTCGAGAAGGAAACAGTAAGGGTCTTGGCGTTAGCCAAGAGAAAGCTCTACCGACCGGATCAGCTGCAACGAACCAAGGTGCTCTTCGCTGGGGGAGGTCACACGGACTTTCCCTACGCTGAGGGGGTTCGACTCGCTTTCAAGAGCAACATTTTCCCTACAGTGATCAGGCCGGCAGAAAGCGGGCTGCCACTGCCCAGAGACCTGAAGTTGAAGCCGGCAGAAGGAGATTGGATGAAACGACTTACGGTGGCCTATGGCCTCTCGTTCATTCACGAGGAACTGTTGCCATTCACGTATCCGGTTGACCAAAAAGACCGTAACCCACGAGATCTGTGGTGCAAAAAAGTCCGCGTCGTCGCCCCCACCAAGGACGACTGCTAGGTATGGCGCGAAGGGGATACGGTGTCTCCGCCGTCCAGCAGACAGTGTGCTCCCACACCGTAACATGCTCAGTGACCTGGCCGGCGTGTTTCGGGCCAGTGATTACTGGAGAACGGCGCCCGTAGAACCGTCTGTTAAACAGCCGCTCTTGATCTGCGGCTGCGACTTGAACTCGGCTGGCGTGAGGTAGCCGAGACTCGAATGTGGCCGGACTTCGTTGTATTCACGCCGCCACTTCTCAATGACCCACTTCGCGTCGATCCGATTGCGAAACCATTCCAGGCTCAAACACTCATCCCGGAACTTGCCGTTGAACGATTCGTCGGCGCCATTCTGCCATGGTTTGCCGGGATCATTCAGCGCGGTGGCGATGCCGGCCGCCTGCAGCCATTCCAGAATCGCCCGCGACACGAACTCTGGACCGTTGTCGGACCGGAGGTAGGTCGGCGCGCCGTGCGTCGTGACCAGTTGCGCGAGCACCTCAATCATGCGGCGTGACCGAATGCCCCCGGCCACATCGATCGCCAGGCACTCCCGGGTGTACTCGTCGATGACCGTCAGGCATTTCAGTTGCTGGCCATTCGCACACGTGTCGAACACGAAGTCGTACGCCCAGACCTGATTGGCGCCCGTGGCCGGTACGGGCCGCGGGCGCCCCGTCGCGATCCGTCGCCGCGGTCGCTTCCGTGGCACCTGCAGACCCGCAGACCGCCAGAGGCGGTGTGCGCGATCTGGACCCAGCACGAACCCGCGGCGCTTGAGGAACACCAAGATGCGCCGGTAGCCAAAGCGGGGATACTGCAAGGCCAGGTCCCGCATCGCCGCGACCACAGGCGCGTCTTTCGCCTCCAGGCGCGACGCGTACGACGCGGTGGACCTCGCGACGGACAACAACGCGCACGCGCGTCGCTGGGACCGACCGCGTGACACGAGGTACGCGATCTGCTCCCGGCGCACGCGTGCGCTCACCATTTTTTTCGGGACACCTCTTTCAGCAGATCGACGTCGAGCGTCAGGTCCGCGACCAGCTTCTTGAGCCGCCCATTTTCCTGCTCGAGCTGCCGTAGGCGCTTCACGTCGACGGCCTCCAACGTGCCGTACCGTTTCCGCCAGGCGTAGATCGTCTGGTCGCTCACCCCGTGCTTCTTGGCGACCTCCGGCACCGTCTTCTGGTCCGCCTCGCGCAGAATGCGCACCATCTGATCTTCGGTAAATCGTGACTTCTTCATGGCTCCCTCGTGGCTCCGAGGGCGCCATTCTCTCAGGCTTCAGCTGGTCCGAAAAAGCCCGGGCAGGTCAGTCGTCAAACCACTCGGCCTTGGCGTCGCCGTGACTCTCGAACCACTCGCCGAGTTCGCTCTTGACCGTCGAGAAGAACGCGTCCATGACGGCGTTGTCGTAACAATTGCCTCGGCGGCGCATGCTGCAGGTGATGCTGTGCGTCGCCAAGACCTCGCGCTAGTCCTCGTTGGCGCCGTCGCCGGGTTCGTGAGCAATGCGCTGATGCGTCGCTGACGCGACCGATACCGCAGGTCGACGGCCCGATCGGCCTCGGCCCCTCCGCGATGGGGCGCGCCCACGCCCCGGTGGGCGGGGGGTCGGTGGGGGGCGGCGAGCCCCCCACAGGGCTCGGGATGGTCGTCCGTGCAGGCGCGCGGGGCCCTCTGGGGGCCACGGGGGCCTGCCGCGCCGTTGTCAGAAACGCCGGTCAGATGATGCGTTGTGGGGCCGGCCGTCCAGGCGTCTAGGGGCTTTCTAACTTCTGGGGGAAGACCCAGCGATTAAATCCAAAGAAAGTAGAAAAGTGCCTGGACGCCTGGACGGCGCGGGTGTGGCAGGCTGCCGCCCACGGCGCTGTTGGGTGAGGGCGGCGCCCGGTGCGGAGGGGCTGGGTTACCCCCGGCCGGCTCGGCCTGCGGGCCTGGACACGTCTCTGCGTCCGTTCCTGGTCGGATGACGCAACGTGTCGGCTACTGGCGTGGACGCGGCTTCGCTGCGTGGCGATGGTCTCCTGAGGGTGTACGGCGCGTTGCTCGGGAGACACGTTGGCGGCACGCGTTTGAACAGGTCCAGCGGTGGCGTCGATAGCCGTCACGGTGGATCGCCAGGTGATTGCCACAGCCGCGACACTGTCGATACGTGACCTGCTTACTCACTGCCGTCGCGAGTTGGAGCCAGAAGAGCCCGAGGAGGTGTGGCGCGTAGAACTCCAACGCCATGGGCGCGGATCCGACCTGACGCGATCGGGCAGCGGGGGGCAGGCCCGATTGCACGAGTGTCGGGACGACATGGAGGGATCGGAGGTGGGCGGTAATCGACAGCCCGAGGAGCGTCCAGCCGAGCTGCCGCGCCGTGGTGTCGCACCGCCGGTCCCGCCGCTGCAATACCTCCTTGGCCTGTCGGCGTGCATGCCTGGCCTCGCGGAGGGTCGCTCGGTAGCCATAGGGCCGCTCAGTGGGTGCTTGACGCGCCGCCTTGGTCGCCTTCTCGAGTGCCCGTTTGGCGCCCTCGAGCCTCTTCCACGCCCTGTTATAGGACGCGCCGGCCGCAGTCGCCGTGTTGAATTCGCGCATAACCAGATTGAGGTCGTTACCGGACTCCAATCGAATCGGAGGGCGGTCTGCATCGGTGGCCATCGCACGACCGTGGCCTGTCGGGAGTGGCAACCCCATAGGCGTCTCGGGTAGGAACTCGCCGTGCAAGAAAATGGCAAACGCCTGCCGTTGCACGTCGGCGTCTGGGTTCTGGAGGTCTCGCCAGAAATCCAAGAAATATCGGAGCGCGGCGGCCTGCTTCAGCCAGGTGGAGACGGGCTCCGCCGTCGTCGTTGACCAGTTGCCCGCGAGATCCAGGACCGCGTCGTAGTCCTGCTCCGTCCCCAGGAAGCCAAAGCGGTTCGCCAGGCGCTCGACATCGGCCTCGGTGAGGCACTGCGTCGCAAACTCGACGAAGGCGTCCTCAGTAAGGGGGACCAACTTCGGCGGGGTGGTCCACGACGAAGGTATTTCCGCGGTCACCACCCGGTGGACTGGCGAGACGCCCCGGTGACAGCCGTTGGTGATCCGATAGCCCGATGGGGCGATGGCATGCGAGGCGACGGGGCGGCGGGCGCGTTTGAGTGTCACAGTTTTGTTACAGATATTGTATCACAAGGCGCGGCCCTCTAAGTCTCACACTGGCGTCACGGAGCACCACGACCGATGCCGAACTCGAAGACACGATGCACGACAGATGGCCTGAACCAGTGACGCCCGGGGTCCCCGTTCCTGTTGAACGGCGCCCGGGCAGAAGGAGACGCGAGATGACCGGGAATGCGACGGGCCGCTATCGCCCGTATACGTTGGATGAGTTGGAGCAGCTGCCGGCCCTGCGCTGGCTGGTCGACGAGGTCCTGGTGGCCGAGTCGTTGGCGGTCCTGTATGGGGCGCCGGGGGTCGGCAAGACCTTTGCCGCGCTCGACGTGGGCCTGTGCCTGGCGACCGGCGCGGACTGGCATGGGCACGCCGTGACCCAGGCGCGCGTGGTCTACATCGCGGGGGAAGGACGCACGGGGATTCTGTGTCGCGCCCGCACCTGGGAGGCGTATCACGGCCTCAGCGCCGGCGGCTTCCTCACGGTGAAGGAGGCGGTGCCGCTGCTGGACCCGCTGGAGGTGGAGGCGTTCCTGGACGATGTGGGGCCCAGCCGCCCGCAGGTCATCATCGTCGATACGCTGGCGCGCAACTTCGGTGGCGGGGACGAGAACTCGACGAAGGACATGAACCTGTTTATCCAGCACGTCGACCGCCTGCGCACGAAGCTCGGGTGCGCCGTGCTGGTGGTCCACCACAGCGGCCATGGGTCGGAGCGCGAGCGCGGGAGCAGCGCCCTGCGTGGGGCGGCCGACACCATGCTGAAGCTGACCAAGACCGACGGGCAGCGCCTCCGGCTGACCTGTGACAAGCAGAAGGACGGGGAAGAGTCCCTCGATGTGGCCCTGCGGTTGGCGGTGGTGCCCAGCCCCGATCCGCTGGTCCGCTCGTGCGTGCTGGTGGAGGATACCGGGGCGAGCCCCGGCGCTCCTAGGCTGTCGGCGACCGCTGCCACGGTCCTGCAGGCGTTCCCCCAGACCACCAGGGTCACGTCCTCGGCGTGGATGGCGGCGACGGGCGTGCCCGAACGCACCTTCTACGCAGTGGCCAAGCGCCTGAAGCAGGAAGACCTGGTGGAGCAGCCGACTCCTGGCTGCTACCGCCTGACGCCCAAGGGCCAGGCGCTGCGGGCACCAGTGCCGGATGCCGAGGGCCCGCGCGAGGACACTGCTGCCACTGCTCCCCCCCTTCAGGGGGAGCAGTGCAGCAGCGACGAGCCCAACCCTGAGGGGGCCGCATGACGCCCCAGTGGCTGACCGTGCCGGAGGTCGCCCAGGTGCTGCGGACGACCCAGGCAGCGATCTACAAGATGGTCGAACGGCGCCAGCTCCCGGGGGTGGTGCGGGTCCGGTCACGCGTGCTCATTGAGCACGCGGCACTGGTACACTACCTGCACCAGAACCGCGCGTCATCGCAGACAGGAGAGCTGTGATGCGCATTACCGTACGGCCGTATAAGAACCGGAAGGGGATGGTCGAGGTGGACTTTACGGTGCCGCTGCCGAATGGCGACAAGCACCGTGTTCGGAAGGTGCTGCAGACGTCGAAGTCGGCCGCACTGCGGTGGGGAGAGGAGCAGGTACGCCTGCTCCTCACCTCAGGTCTGCCACACCGGAAGCAGGAGGTGCCGACGCTCAAGGAATTCGCGCCACAGTTTTTGTCGCTTCACGCCAACGCGAATCGACAGAAGCCGAGCAGTATCGCATCGAAAGAAACAATTCTCCGGGTCCATCTCGTGCCCGTCTTGGGGAACCAGCGTCTCGATGCGATTACGTCGGCACAGGTGCAGCAGCTGAAACTGCATCTGAAGCACAAGGCTCGAAAGACCGTGAACAACGTGTTGAACGTGCTGAGTGTGCTGCTGAAGGCCGCCGTGGAACTCGGCGTCTTGGAGCAGCTGCCGTGCACTATTCGATTGCTGCCGACCGTGCGAAAGGAGGCTGCGTTCCACGATGCGGCCAGCTACGAGCGGCTGCTCCAGGCGGCTCGCGACCACGACTGGCGGACCCATCTGGTGGTGCTGCTTGGTGGAAAAGCAGGGTTACGGGTTGGGGAAATTGTGGCGTTAGCGTGGAAGGAGGTGGACTGGGAACGAGGAGTGATCCATGTCCGTGCATCGGATTGGAAAGGACAGTTGACCAGCCCGAAACACGGGGCGTGTCGGACCGTGGCCATCTCCGACCACGTCGCCGCGACGCTTCGACAGTATCGACACCTGCGGAGCGAACGGGTTGTGTGTCGCGAAGATGGTCGGCCCCTCACGCGACAGGGCGCGTGGTCGCTCGTGCGGGCCGCAGCCCGTCAGGCGCAGGTGCCAACCGGGGTGCATATCCTTCGGCACACCTTCTGCTCGTTGCTGGCGATGAAAGGCGCCAACATGCGGACGGTGCAGGAACTCGTGGGCCATCGTGACTTGGCGCTCACACAGCGATACACCCATGTGACCCGCGAGGCCTTGCAGGCAACGGTCCGTCTGCTGGACAGCCCGCCGGAGTCGGCCGAAACTGGAGGAATAGTGGAGGCGGTTCCGGTCAGCCTCCGCAACTAGTTGATAGCGAAGGGGAAAAATGGCTGGGAGGCAGGGATTCGAACCCCGATAAGCAGAGTCAGAGTCTGCTGTCCTACCGTTGAACGACCTCCCAACAGACGCAGGAATTCCCAAGTATAGCGGAGGCTCGGCAGGCCTTCAACCCTGCAGGCCGTGTGAGAGGCGGGGTCGACTGGGGGGCCCTGGGGGCTCGCTGGCCGTCTGCGGTGCCCAGTTTCCCCCCTCTACCGCAGCCAGGCAATGAGCGGCGTCAGCGTCAGCGGACTCAGCAGCGTCGACACCAGCACAGCGCTCGTGACCAGCGCTGGCGACACGTCAAACTCGACCGCCAGAATCGTGGTCGTCACCGCCACCGGCATCGACGACAGCAGCACCGCCGCCTGGCGCGAGGGTCCGTCGATGCCGAAGACCAGGCACCACGCGTAGGCGACCAGCGGGCTGATAACCAGCGAGACGGCCACCGCCCCGGCCACCAGCGGCAACCGGGTCGGCCAGCCCGCTGCATACAGCTGCATGCCCAGCACCAGAATCATCGTCGGCAGCGCCGCATCGCTGAGCAGCGACACCGGGTGCATGATTGGCTCGGGCACCGTGACGCCCAGCGACCACAGCACGAGTGCCACTGCCACTGCCTGCACTGTCGGCAGCCGCCAGAGGCGCTGCCATGCCTCGGTGTTTCCGCCCCGCGCCCCGGCCGCAATCAGGGTGCCCAGCGCGTAGGTCAGCACCGAGTTGGCCACGAAGAACACCGTCGCCCGGGCAAGGGCCGCGTCGCCGAAGGCCAGATGCACCACCGGCAGTCCATAGTTGCCGGTGTTCGAGAAGGTCACAATGAGCAGCAGCGCCCGCGTATCGATGCGCGACAGCCGCAGCCCCGCCCCAATGGCCGCGCCAATCACCACCATCGACGCCATCGCCAGGCCCGCCACCGCCGCCAGCCCGGGTGCGTCAGCCCCGAGCGACGGTGTGGTCATCAGCATTTCAAAGACCAGCGCCGGAATGAGGATGTAGAAGACCACATGTGTCAGCGCCTGCACCTGCGTGCCCACGCTGCGCGCCAGCGCGAGGCCTGCGCCGGCAATAAGAAACACCGGCACGATATCGTGCAGGAAGATGTCGAGCAGCATGGCCGCGCGTTACTCGTGTGCCGCGGCGGAAGGGGCCACCGGCAACGGTAGCTGCCGCGCCAGACGCTGCAGGCGCGTCACCACCGCGTTGCGGCCGATCAGGACCAGCATGTCGAAGAGGCCCGGGCTCACCATGCGACCTGTCACCGCGAGCCGCGCCGCATGAATCAGCACCGCCGCCTTGATGCCCCGCGCCTCGGCCAGTGCCCGCAGGTCGCGCTCGAGCGTCTCGACGTTCCACGCGCTGGCGGTCACGCACGCGGCGAGGGCAGTGATGTGCGCCGCACTGTCGGAGGCCGACAGATGCTTGCGCACACCCTCGGTATCGTACTCGGTTGGTGCCACACAGAACGGCCTGAACTGGGTCGCGAATTCGGTCAGCCGTTGCGCACGGGGCCGCAGCAGTGCCAGGACCTGCACTAGCCATGCATGGTCGGTCGAATGGAACGCATCACGCCACAGGCCCGCCTCGATGAGGAACGGACGCAGGTGTGCCACCAGCGCGTCGTCGCTGAGCTTCAGCAGGTACTGATGGTTGAACCAGTCGAGCTTGTCGGTGTTGAAGACGGCGTTGCCGCCCGAGATGCCGTCGAGTGTGAATCGCTGCACCAGCTCTTCACGACTCAGCAGTTCATCGTCGGTGCCCGTGCCCCATCCGAGGAGGGCGAGAAAGTTGAAGAGCGCGTCAGGCAGATAGCCCTGCCGCTCGTATTCGAGCACCGAGGTGGCGCCGTGTCGCTTGCTGAGGCGCTTTTTGTCAGCGCCCATGATGAGCGGCACATGTGCAAATCGTGGGGGTGTTGCGCCGAAGGCCTCGAACAGCAGCACATGCTTGGGCGTGTTCGAGATGTGGTCGTCACCGCGCACCACATGCGTGATGCCCATGTCGATGTCATCGACGACGACCGAGAGGTGATAGGTGGGGTGGCCGTCTGATCGCAGGATGACAAACGACTCGAGGTGCGCGTTGTCAAAGCTGATGGGGCCATGCACCTCGTCGTGGAACGTGGTGGTGCCTTGGGGCACGCGGAACCGGATGGCGCCATCGTCCTCGTAGGCGCACCCGCGCGAGACGAGGTCGCTGACCGCTGCGCGGTAGCGGTCGAGTCGCTGCGACTGGAAGTAGGGGGCATGCGGACCACCGACCTCGGGGCCTTCGTCCCAGTCGATGCCGAGCCACCGCAGCCCGTCGAGAATGCCGCTGACCATGTCGTCCGACGACCGCTGCGTGTCGGTATCCTCGATGCGCAGCACGAACGTGCCGCCATGGCGCCTCGCATACAGCCAGTTGAAGAGCGCCGTGCGGGCGCCGCCCACGTGCAGGTAGCCGGTGGGCGAGGGAGCGAAACGAAGGCGGGGAGTCATCGGGGGCAGTACCGTCTTCCAGAATAATGCAGAGCCCGGCCTCGCGCGGCACCTGTCCGTGGCAGTAAGATGCGCGCCATGAACAGACGCCGATTCCTCACCAAGGCCGGCAGGGCAGGGTCGCTGGCGCTGGCCGCCACTGCCGCCGGCTGCGCGGCCGCTCCCTCGACACCCAATGTAGCGGTCGCCCCGGTGCGCACAGTGCCGCAGGGCCTGGCCACCAACCTGACGCTACTGACCTTCCGAGTCGACGGGGTCGACCGGCTCGGGGCGAAGACCGACAAGGGCGTTCTCGATGTCGCTGCCGCGGCGGCCGCCCTGAAGATGTATGCCCCGGCGACACTGGACGACATGCTGCAGCAGGAAGACGGCCCCAGTGTCAAGGCCGTGGTCGAAGCGGCGCTGAAGGAGGCAGCGGCTGCCCCGGCGTTCCGTCCCGAGGCCGGCATCACCTACGGCCCCCTGCTGAGCCGGCCCGACAAGATTGTGTGCGTCGGCCTCAACTACCGCGAGCATGCGAAGGAGATCGGGTCGCCGATTCCCACGCACCCGGTGCTGTTCAACAAGTTCAACGCCTCGCTGAACGCGCATCAGGGGACGGTGACGCTGCCGGTCGACCTCGCGACCAACTTCGACTACGAGGCTGAACTGGTCATTGTCATCGGCAAGACGGCGCGCCGCGTGAGCCAGGCCGACGCGCTCTCATACGTGGCCGGCTATGCCACTGGCAACGACTTCACGGCACGTGACCTGCAGAACGGCCGCGGCGGCCAGTGGATGGTAGGGAAGGCGATTGACGGCTTTGCGCCGCTGGGGCCGTACCTGGTGTCGGCCGAGCAGGTCGACCCAGACACGCTGGCAGTCGAGTGCCGCGTGAACGGCGACACGCGTCAGTCGTCGAACACGGCCGACTTCATCTTCAATACGCGGCAGATGATCAGCTACATTTCCGATTACTTCACGCTGAAGCCCGGCGACATCATTTTCACAGGCACGCCGCAGGGCGTCATCCAGGGCAAGCCCAAGGGCCAGCAGGTGTGGCTGAAGCCCGGCGACAGCGTGGCCTGCAGCGTGGGTCCGCTGGGCGAGCTCTCGTTCCGGCTGGTGTAGCTAGCGCATCACCCCGAGGAAGAAGAGCACCAGCTCGAGCAGCAGGATGAGGACCACGGTGAGTTCGAGGAGCTCGCCGCGGTCCATCCCGGTCTGGTCGACGGCAAAGCGGTAGATGCGGGTCGAGCGTGTCGAGCTGATCGCGCACGGCGTGCTTCCAGACCTCAAGTCCGAGGCGCGCCGAGGCCAGCCCGAGCAGTCGTGCAGCATAGACGTCGCCGACCAGCTTCAGCGCATTCTCGGTGCGGTCGATCAATTCATTCACATCGATGAAGAGGGCATGCAGCTCGCGCGCGGCACTGGTGTGGCGTCGGCCGAGCAGCGACTCGTGCCAGCGGGTCTTCTGGAGCCGGGCATAGATGCGGCGCAGGTCGGCTTCGAGGCGCTGGTCGTAATAGCGGAACTGCAGCAGCTGCGAATTGGCGAACTCGAGCAGCTCGAGTGCCCCGACCACGCCGGCGGCTGTGTCATAGACGAACGCTCCGTTCCACGAGGGAATGACGAGGTCGTTGGCGAGATACGACAGGCGGTGCTGCAGCACTTCGTCGCGTTCCTGCGCACTCAGGTCCGCCGCCTCGACGCGCAGCAGGCGCGCGATGTCGGTGCCGTGCTCGCGCAGCAGCGAGGCAGCTGACGCTCCCGCACCATCGTGCACGAGGGCGGCGACGACGTAGTCTTCCGTCAGCTGCGAGGCGCGAGGTTCCACCAGCGCGGGCGCGAGTCGCTCGGCGCATCGCCGACAGAGGTCGTTCGCCAGCGCCTCGAGCGTTCCTGAGGCGGCCTCGCGCGCCAGCGCGTGCAGTTCGGCAAAGTCGCCGGCGCAGGTGCGGGTGAGGGCTACCGATACCACGCCGTAGTCATAGAACCGAATGCGCAGGTCCAGACCGGGATGCCCGTCGAGCGACAGGCCGAGCGTCGACGCGTCGGCCTGAATGGGCGGGTTGGCATAGCGCACGTAGGGCGGCACGGACGGATGCCGCAGCAGCGTCGCTGCGCCGGGACCGAGGCCGAGCAGCGCGCGCATCCGCCAGCCTGAGTTCCTCAGCGACATCGAACAGAAACAGCGCGGTAACCTGCCCGGCGGGCGCCAGCACCATGCCTCAGCCTACTGCGGAAGAGGGGTGCAGGTGGGACGCTTCGCCACCCGTGCCCCTGACCAGGAATCGGGCCTCCGGCTGAAAGTGCTGAAATCAGCAAGCCCCTGTGCGACAATCGGAGGCCAGACGCGGTGAGGTGGCCGAGAGGCTTAAGGCGGCGGTTTGCTAAACCGCTGTAGGAACTTTAAATTCCTACCGAGGGTTCGAATCCCTCCCTCACCGCCAGCGTGATGCCGCAAGGGCCCGACACCTCAGCCAGGGGCGGTTCCATGTCCGAGCCCAGCAGCTACCCGCAACCCCAGACGCCCGCGGTCCGAGAGACCATGCTCCCGGGACCGGTCACCGCGTTCCTGCACAACCTGCTGGTCTTTGCCGGTGCTGCCCTCATTGCGGTCGTGACGGCCTGGGCCTCTGGTCCCAGGCTGGCACCCACGCCGGCCTGGATTCTGGTGGGGGTTTCTCTCGCCGTGTTCTGGGTCTGGGGCCTCAGCCGCGTCCCAGGAGTCATGGCTGCCGCCGCCGGCGCGGTTACCCTCACCTTCGTCCAGCAGTCGCCGCCGCCGTTCGTAGCGCCGGCCCTCAGCGCCGCCGCCGCCGTCGGGGTCGCCCCGATTCTGGCGGGATGGCTTAGGCACCGCCTGCGCATTAACCGGCATCTGCTGCAGCCCAGGGGCGCCTGGTCGGTTGTGGCCATCGCCGTCGCCGCCAGTCTCATGATGCTGGGCGGGGCCGACGATCATGTCGGGCGCGCCATCATCAGGTGTAGCCTCAGCGTCCTCATGCTCGTGCCTGTCACCGTGCTGGGGGCGCCCACTGCGTTTGTCGTGCAGGCCCTGCGCGAACGCGACGAGGCACGCGCCCGACAGCTGCAGATCGAGGAGCAGCTGCGGCACTCGCAGAAGATGGAAGCCATGGGCCGACTGACCAGCAGCGTTGCCCACGACTTCAACAACCTGTTGACGGCCCTCATCGGCTATTCCGATCTGCTGCTGCGCGGTATCAGTGTCAACGACCAGCGCCGCGGCGACATCGAGCAGATCAGACGCGCGGCGTCGCGGGCCACCGACCTGACGCGGCGGATGCTCACCTTCAGCCGCCGGCGCTCCGATCCGTCGTCGGCCATCAGCGTGAACACCGCACTGCAGAAGCTGTCGCCGATGCTGCGACGGGTGATGCATGAAGACATCACACTCACGCTGCTGCCGCGGGCAGAGGGCGGGTTTACGCGTATCGACGGCGGGCAGCTCGAGCAGGTGCTCATGAATCTGGCCGTCAATGCTCGCGACGCCATGCCGGGCGGCGGTCGCCTCACCATTGAGACGGTGGATGTGACCCTCGAGGAGGCGCGACCCCTCGACGGCCCCGGCCTGCCAGCGGGGGCGTATGTGGGTATCACCGTGACCGACTCGGGCGTCGGTATGCCCCCCGAGGTGCGGGCGCGTGTGTTCGAGCCGTATTTCACAACCAAGGAAGCCGGCAAGGGGACCGGACTCGGGCTGTCGACCGTCTACGGCATCATTCGCCAGGCCGATGGCGACATCCAGCTCACCAGCGAACCCGGCGTGGGTACCACGTTCCGCGTACTGCTGCCGCGCGTCGAGGGCACCGACGTCGAGACCGCCGCCCCCACCCTGCCGCTACCAAGTGGCACCGAGCAAGTGCTGCTCGTCGAGGATGATGCCGGCGTGCGGCGCCTGGTCAAGTCGATGCTGCTGTCGGTCGGCTACAGCGTCCTCGAGTCATCGTCCGGTCGCGCTGCCCTCGCCCTCGGCAGTGACGATACCCGACAGATCGATCTGCTCATCTGCGATGTCATTCTCGGGGATATGAGCGGTCCCGCCGTCGCCGAGGCCCTGCGTGTCCTTCGTCCTAACCTGAAAACTATTTACACCTCCGAATACACTGATGACGTCATCGTGCGTACTGGTGCACTCGAACACGAACGCTACTTTGTGCGCAAGCCCTTCACGCCACTCGAGCTGACCGAACGCATCCGGCTGGTGCTCGACGACACGGCGGCGTCGACACCAAGAATCTCCTCATGACCATGCACACCCGTCACTTCTCTTTCCGCGTCGGTATCGTTGCCCTGTTGTGCGCGTGGGGCATGCTGGGCGCTGCTCCGGCCCTGGCGCAGGCGCCACCAGCTTTCGAGTACCGCGTCCAGTTTCCCGCCGTGGAGCAGCGATGGATGCAGGTCGAGGCCCACTTCCCGGGCTTGCCCGCCGGCACCGCCGAACTGCGGATGAGCCGCGTGTCGCCAGGACGCTATGCACTGCACGAATTTGCGAAGAACGTCTTCGATGTGCAGGTCACCGACGGCCAGGGACGCGCCCTCGTGGCGCGTCGGCCCAACCTGCACCAGTGGGATATCGCCGGGCACGATGGTACGGTGGTCGTGCGCTACAAGGTGTTTGGCGACCGCACCGACGGCACCTATCTCAGCGTCGATCCCGGCCACGCCCACATCAACGCGCCGGCGGCGTTCATGTTCGTGCGAGGAGCCTTGATGCGTCCGGCGCGGGTCAGGTTCGAGCGACCCGCAGGACGACCGTGGCAGGTGGCGACGCAGCTGTTTGCCACAGATGATCCGCTCGCCTTCACTGCCCCCAATCTGCACTATCTGATGGACAGCCCCATCGAGTTCAGCGCGTTTGTGTGGCGCACGTTCACCATTGATGACGGCACGCACGGCCCGCAGACGATCCGGATCGCGCTGCACCACGACGGCACCGATGTCGAGGCCGACGCGTATGCGCGCGATGTTGAGAAAATCGTGCGGCAGCAGATGCGCATCTTCGGCGAACTGCCGCGCTTTGATGGCGGCACCTACACCTTCCTGGCCGATTATTTGCCCTGGGCTGATGGTGACGGCATGGAGCACCGCAACAGCACGGTGGTTTCGAACCGCGGGGCCCTGCGGCAGCCGGCGCAACGGCAGTCGATTCTCGGCACCGTGTCGCACGAGTTCTTCCATGCCTGGAATATGGAGCGCATCCGCGCGCGCGCCCTCGAGCCATTCAACTATGAAGACGCAAACATGTCTGACGAATTGTGGTTCGGTGAGGGCTTCACGAATTACTTCGACGGTGTGGCACTGGCCCGCGCCGGACTGCTGACGGAAGAGCAGCTGCTGGGTGATCTTGCCGGCATCATCAACGCCGTGGCCCTGAGCCCGGGACGCCAGCTGCGGTCGGCGATCGACATGAGCCGCCTGGCCCCGTTCGTCGATGCGGCGGCGTCCATCGACCGCACAGCCTGGCCGAATCTTTTCATTTCGTATTACACCTACGGCTCGGCTATCGGTTTTGCGCTTGACCTCAGCCTGCGCGATCGATCGAACGGCACGACCTCGGGCGACGATTACATGCGCGCCGTGTGGCAACGATTCGGCCGCACGCCCGCTGAACCTGGCCTGGTGGCGACGCCCTACACCATCACCGATCTCGAAGCGGTGCTGGCACAGGTCTCTGGTGATCGCGCATTTGCGCGCGACTTTTTCCAGCGCTATGTAGAAGGGAGGGAACTCGTCGACTATGCCCGTCTGCTGAGGCGGGCTGGCCTCATCGTACGTCGTCCGCAGGAGGGTCGTCCGACACTCGGCAGTGTACAGCTGTCGGTGGGGGCCGCAGGCGTGCGTGTCTCGTCGCTGGTGGCCTTCGACGCGCCACTGGCCCGCGCCGGCGTGGCGCAGGACGATCATCTGGTGGCTCTCGACGGTGTCGAGCTGACGCAGCCCACCCAGGTGGCCGAGATTCTTGCGCGTCACCGCCCGGGCGAACAGCTGCCCCTGCGAATGGTCAGGAGAAGCGGCGAGCGCGTCGAGACGTCAGTGACGCTGGCCGAAGATCAGCGCATTGAAGTAGTGTCGGCCGAGCAGGCCGGGCAGACCCCGAGCGACGACATGCGCCGCTTCCGCGCGCAGTGGATGGGCGTGCGGCCCTGAACGCGTCCCGATGTCAGGGAGCGCCAGGAGGGCGACTTCCTCTGACAGCCACGCCTGCCACGCTTCTGGAGACAGCACACGGTACTGACCGCGCATGCGGTAGTGGCCGGCACCGCAGAGCTGCGAACAGGTGATGTCCCAGGCGCCCGGGTGGATCGGCGTGAACCACGCGCGGCTGGTAAGTCCGGGTGTGACGTCCTGCTTCACCCGCATCTCCGGCAACGTGAAGCTGTGAATCACGTCGCGGCTCTTTAGCTGCACCACCACCGGACGCCCCTGCGGCAGCATCAGCAGGTTATCGATCATCACGTCGTCCTGTGAGGCCGGATCGGTGTCGTCGAGTCCCATCGCATTGCCCGCGTCGATGCGGGCAGGGTCGGTGCGGCCGAAGCGGTCATCGAGTCCGGCGTAGTGCACATGCCACACGTATTGCTCGGCCTCGACGTGAATCTCGAGTGGTGTGGCGTCCTGCGGAGACGGAGGCTGCATGCGTGCATGCCAGGCCGGCAGTGCCTCGGTCGTCAGCAGCACGACATCGCCTGCGACGACAAGCGCCATGGCGACCCAGGGCCAGCAGGCAGGCACCGGCCGCAGTGCGGTCGGCACCGAGTCATCGGGCGCGCCGGTCGCATGCGTCGATCGTCCCTTCCAGAGCGCCACCAGCAGGATGCCGAGCCACAGCATGAACACCGCGGCCATGTGGAGATGCGCATGCATGAGGACGGCATCAAGGGCGGCGGCATGCGCCGAGGCGGCCTCGGGCCACAGGTTGCTCATGGGCGGCGCACCTCACGACGCCACAGCCGCAGCGCGGCGGCCGTCAGCGGAATGACGACGAGCAGCGTGACGCCCATCAGCACGAGGGCACCACTGCGGGCGCCATCGGTCATGACGGCCCCCTCAGGCGTGGCGCACACCGGACAGGCCAGCATCAGCCGACCAGGAAGACAAGGGAGAACACGACCCATAGCAGTGACAGCGTGCCGAACAGCAGGCGCAGGCCTGCGACGTAGTGAGCAGATGGTGGCGTGCGACCTGCACGAATGGCGGCCCCGCAGGCCACCACGGTCATGACGACGATCGTGCAGGTGATGGTGAACCACAGCGCATGGGCGTTGTGTGCAGACGGCGCATGCCCGGCCTCCGATGCCGCTGACAGGCCACGCAGGGCCATCGCGATAGCCGCCAGCGCGGGCAGGCTGGCCATGGCCAGTGGCGCGGGAGACTGACGCATGAACCACGCGCTGGCTCCTGTCAGCACGGCTCCGGCGATGAGCCACCACGGATTCGCGGTGTGTGGCCATTCGGGTTGACCCGTGCGCAGCAGCACCCATCCCGACAGCAGCGCTCCGACCAGCATCACCAGCCACGCGACGATGAGCCACGGCGCCACCTGACCTGCGCTCGGTGCGGACGCCACATCCGTGTCATCCCCCTGAGCGAACGGCAGGGCCGGGGCCTCGGCGAGTGCCTCGGTCCTCCGTGCCGTGACCAGGGCGAGCAGAAAGGGCAGCTGGGCCACGCCCAGCGCAAGCGCCGACCAGGTCATGTACTGCTGCAGGCCCTCGAATCCCTGCGCCAGCGCATACTGCGCTCCCGCGTCATAGAGGCGACGGTTGACGCCGGCGAGACCCAGCACGAACATCGGCAGGAAGATGCTGTTCATCAGCAGCACGGTCGGCCAGAAGTGCCAGTAGCCCAGGCGGGTGCTGAGCGTGCACCCCAGCACCGTCGGTGCCCAGTGATAGATCGCGGCGAACAGGGCGAACACGGTGCCCGGTGCCACGATGTAGTGGAAATGGCCGACGACATAGTAGGTGTCGTGCAGCGAAACATCGCTGGCCGCCATGCCCAGCGGCAGCCCCGTGAGGCCGCCGATGCCGAACATCGGGAGGAATGCCACGGCAAAGAGCAGCGCCGGGCTGGCCTTGAGTCTCTGCCCCCACAGCGACAGCACGAGGCAGCCCACCACAATGACCGACGGCACCGACACCAGCAGCGTCGTCACCTGAAAGACGTCGCTCATGACGGTGCCCATCTCGGTGAGGAACATGTGATGCGCCCACACCAGCATCGACAGCACGCCGAGCACCAGCACCGCCCCGACCATGGCGCGCGCCCCCCACAGCGGGCGGCCGGTATGGGCCCTGATGACTTCGGCCACGATGCCCATGGCGGGCAGAATCAGCACGTAGACTTCGGGATGCGCGAGAAACCAGAACAGGTGCTGCCACAGCAGGGGATTGCCACCCCCGGCATAGTGCTGCAGGGGAATGCCGCCAAGCACCAGTCCCGACGGCAGGAAGAGGCTGCTGCCGGCGATGCGGTCCATGAGTTGAAACAGGGCGGCGGCTTGCAGGGCCGGGAACGCCAGCAGCAGCAGCACCGCCGAAACCAGCTGGGCCCAGACGAAAAAAGGCAGCCGCGCCAGCGTCACGCCGGGCCCACGACTGCCAATGATGGTGGCAATCATGCCAACCGCGAACAGGGTTGAGCCGCAGCTGGTCGCGAGCATGCCTGCCAGCCACCACGACTGTCCCGCCGTGGCCAGAACGGCCAGCGGAGGATACGAGGTCCAGCCCGACGAGGCGGCGCCGCCCTCCACCAGGAAACTGCCGAGCATGAGCAGTCCGCCGACGGCATACAGCGCGTATGACAGCAGGGCCGTGCGGGGCAACGCGACATCGCGAGCACCAATCATGGGGGTCACCAGCAGGGTGCCGAGGCCACCGGTCGCCAGTGGCACCACGGCCAGGAACACCATGACGGTGCCATGCATGGCCACCAGCTGCTGGTAGAACTCGGGCAGCAGCACGCCGCCGGGCGCATTGGCGTCGCCCAGCAGCGCTGCGATGCCCGCCGGCACGGGCGCACCCGGCCAGGCCAGCTGCCAGCGCATCAGCAGCATGAGCAGGAACCCGACGAGCAGGAATACCAGCGCAGTGGCGACATACAGCAGGCCGACTGTCCGCGCGCGGGTCACGCCATTACAATACGCCAATGACCCGCACCGCCCTTGCCGCGCTGGCCTGCGCGGTCGCTGTTGCCATGCTGACCACAGCCGACCTCCACGCACAAGCTCCCGAGCCAATTCGCTACACCCTCCGCTTCCCCGATGCGCGCACGCACTATGTCGACATCGAGGCGGCGTATCCCACCGGCGGCCAGCCCACCATCGAGCTCTATATGGCGGTGTGGACCCCGGGGTCGTATCTGGTGCGCGAGTATCAGCGCCATATCGAAGGCGTCACAGCGTCCGTCGACGGCAAGCCTGTGCCCATCGTCAAGTCGACCAAGAACCGTTGGCGTGTGACGACCGGCGGGGCGCGCACGGTCACGGTGCGCTACCGGGTTTACAGCCGCGAGATGACGGTGCGCAACAACTGGGTCGAGCGTGACTTTGCCATGCTCAACGGGGCACCCACGTTCCTCACACTGGTCGAGAGTCGGCCACGTGCCCATGAGGTCAGCGTCGACCTGCCCATGGGATGGACGGGCACCGCCACGGCCCTGACGCCGATTGCGGGCGCACCGCATGCGTATGTCGCCGAAGACTTCGACACGCTCGTCGACAGCCCCATCGTGGCCGGTCGTCCCGTCACCCGTGAATTTCAGGTGGATGGCAAGCGGCATGTGCTGGTGCTCGAGGGCGACCCGTCGCAGTTCGACATCGACCGCGCAGTGGCCGACGTGAAAAAAATCGTCGAGGCGGGCCGTGCCGCGATGGGCTCGCTGCCGTATCCGCACTACTACTTCCTCAACATGGTCGTGGACACCGGCGGCGGCCTCGAGCACAAGAACAGTTTCCTGACGATGTCGGGGCGCTTTACGACGCGGTCGCCGCGGGCCTACCAGAATTGGCTCTCGCTGGTGGCGCACGAGTATTTCCACAACTGGAATGTGAAGCGCCTGCGACCAGTCGAGTTGGGACCGTTCGACTATGAGCGCGAGAACTTCGTCAAGACGCTGTGGGTCGCCGAGGGCTTCACCGACTATTACGCCGACCTGCTGGTGCGGCGCGCGGGCTTGTCGAACGACGCCGACTATCTGTCGGCGCTGTCGGGCCAGATCGAAGCCGTGCACAGCACGCCCGGCCGACTGATGACGCCAGTCGACATGGCGTCATACGACACCTGGATCAAGCAGTACCGCCCCGACGAGAACACGGCGAACACCACCATCAACTATTACCCCAAGGGGGCTGTGGTCGCGTTCCTGCTCGATGCCCGCATCCGCGCCACGTCGAACGGCGTACGCACACTCGATGACGGCATGCGGCTGGCGATGCAGCGCTACAGTGGTGCCAAGGGATACACGGCCGAGCAGTTCTACGCCACCATGAGCGAAGTGGCCGGCACCGACCTGCGGCCGTTCTTTGCACAGGCCGTCGAATCGGCGGACGAACTCGACTATGCACAAGCACTCGACTATCTCGGCCTGCGGTTTGCGCCGGCTGGGGCCGAGGCCTTGCGCGCCTCGCTTGGGGTCACGACGCGGAACGATGCCGGACGCCTGGTGATCACGGGCGTGCGACGGGCCACCGCCGCCTTCGAAGCCGGGCTCAATGTGGACGATGAAATTCTTGCGGTCGACGGTGTGCGGGTGCGTCCCGACGGCCTGTCGGCCCGGCTTGAGCTATTCAAGGCGGGTGATCGCATCACGATGCTGGTGGCGCGACGCGATCGGCTGATGGAGATGCTGGTCACCCTCGGCCCTGATGCGGGGCGCCCATGGCGGCTCGAGGTGCGGCCCGATGCGACGTCCGATCAGCGTGCCCGCCTGACGGGGTGGCTGTCACAGTAACGGCGCGCATCGGCACCACGGGGCGCGACGGCCACCATGTCACTCGGCAGCAACATCCGTGACTTTGTGCACGGCATCGCCTACAGCCACTATGAGCGCGAGCTGCGCCGGCAGGCGAACGAGCTGAATGACCTGTTCCTGCTGCTGTGCTACATGGAGCTGATGGGCCTGCCGAATCCGGCCACGCTCTACATGCTCGACATGTATCCCTACCTGCTCGATCAGTTCCACCTGTGGCACCGTCGCATGGGCATGGACCGATCGCCGCTCGGCAACCTGCCCTGCTGCTGATGGCCACGCTCGACGCACTGCTCGATCGACAGGTACTGTTCTTCGGCGGCAAGGGCGGCGTGGGCAAGACCACCACAGCGGCGGCCACGGCGCTGGCGGCCAGTCGACGAGGGCGCCGTGTGCTGCTGGTGTCGACGGATCCGGCGCACAACTCCGGTGATGTGCTCGGTCGACCCGTGGGACCCGAGCCGGTCGATATCGTGCCCAACCTGCGTGCGGTGGAAATCGATGCGGCGCGCGAGGCGGCCCGCTATGTGGGTGAGGTGAAGTCGCGCGTGGCCACGCTGTTCGGTCCGTCGATTCTGAAGGAAGCCTCGCGGCAGATCGACCTGGCAGCCAGCATGCCGGCGGCAGAAGAGGTGGCGCTGTTTGATCGGATCGCCTCGATCGTGGCAGACCGGGCCGACGACACCGACCTCGTCATCTTCGATACGGCCCCGACGGGCCACACGCTGCGCCTGTTGCGGATGCCCGAGCTGATGGACGGCTGGCTGCGGGCCCTGACGCGCTCGCGCCGTGCGATGCTGGGCATTCAGCAGGATGACCGCACCGATCCCATCCTGGTGTCGCTCGCCGAACGCCTCGACCGGCTGCAGGCGTTCAAGGCCCGGCTGCTCAGCAGGCGCGTCACGGCATTTGTGCTGGTGCTCATGGCCGAGCGGCTGCCCATCGAGGAGTCGGCCCGGGCCCTGGCACAACTCGACGAGGCCGGCATCGGCGTCGGTGCTCTCATCGTCAACCGGGTACTGCCGTCCGGCAGCACCGACCCGTTCCTGCAGGCGCGCCAGTCGCAGGAATCCGAATATCTGCAGGACATTGATCGCCGGTTTGCGTCGCTCCTGCGATGCCGTGTGCCCCAGCTACCGCGGGATGTGCATGGCCTCGATGCACTCGAGACCATCGCGGCCGCACTGTGTCCAGGAGGTCCCTCATGATGCACCGTCCCGAACCCACCGAGCATGCCCCGTTCTATGCCGGCTACATCGCCCTCATCGGCGATGAGGGGCCTGTCGCCGTGCTCGAGGCCCAGCGGGCCGCCATCAGGCGACTGGCCACGCTGTCAGACGAGGAAGCCGCGCATCGGTATGCGGAAGGCAAGTGGAGCGTCAAGGAACTGCTCGGCCACGTAGCCGACTCGGAGCGGGTGTTTGCGTATCGGCTGCTCCGCGTCGCACGTGCCGATGCCACGCCGCTCGCAGGTTTTGATGAAAACCTGTGGGCCGCGTCGGCACCGCATCATGCGCGGCGCATTGACCAGGTGGTGCATGATCTGCTGGCGGTTCGCGAGGCGACGCTCAGCCTCATCGACAGCCTTGGCCCGGCGGATCTCGTTCGCACCACCGAGGCCAATGGCCGTCTGGTCAGCGGCCGAGCCCTGTGCTGGATGCTGGCCGGGCACGCGCAGCATCACTTCGCCATCCTGCAGGCCCGCTATGGCCTGCAGGGTTTCGACGTCTAGCCGCGTGCGCCTGTGCGCCCGGGTTCAGGGCGTTGCTGTCGACGGGGCCTCTTCCCAGGTGTAGGTCCGATCGTAGAGCCAGCGCTCGAACCACTCGAGCTCGATCTGCAGTTTGAAGAGCCGGTGGCGCAGCTCGCTCCAGCCGTGGCCCTCGCGCGGTGCTACGTAGAGGTGCGTCGGCACGCCGTTCGACTTAAGCGCGCGGAACATTTCCACCGACTGCGGCAGCGGCACGCGCGGGTCTTCCTCGCCGACGAGGAAGATGGTCGGCGTCTTCACCTGCGACACATATCGCAGCGGCGAGTGCTCCCAATAGAGATCGATGGGGGCATTGGCCTGCCACGGCGTGCCACCAAACCACGGCGTGCGGAACTCGCGGTGGTCACTTTGGGCATACATTGAGATCCAGTTAGCGGCGCCTGCGCCGCTGCTGGCTGCCTTGAAGCGCGGGGTGAAGGTGATGATCTTGTTAGTCATGTGCCCGCCTGCGCTCCAGCCCATCTTGATGAGCCGGTCGGGGTCGGCCACGCCCATCGCAATGACGGCATCGGCACCGGTCATCACGTCAAGATGCGCCTGCTTGAAGTAGCCGCGAATCATGTCGCGCAGGAATGCGTCGCCGTAGCCGGTGCTGCCGCGATAGTTGGGCTTGAGCACCGCATAGCCGCGACCGGCATAGGTCTGGAAGTCGGCACTGAAGCCGAAGCGATCAGACGCGGCGGGGCCACCGTGTGTCGACACGACCAGCGGATAGCGCCGCCCGGGTGTGTAGTCGATCGGATAGAACAGCAGCCCCTCCACGGTCTGCCCGTCCTGGCCTTTCCAGGTGATGCGCTCCTGGCGGGCCACCGTGAACCTGCGGACGGCCTCGTCGTGCACCGACGTCACTCGGGTCAGCGTGCCGCCTGCGAGCGGAGCGGCAAAGATTTCGGCGGGGTGCTGCGCCGTGTTCCTCGTGAAGACATGCCGTCCATGCGCCTCTGACACTGACCAGCCGCCGAGCGAGTGCTCGCCGCTCGTCAGCGTGGTGATCGCGCGCGAGGCCACGTCGACTTTCAGCACCTCGTTATGCACGCCGAGATTGGCCGTGAAGTAGATCGCCGACCCGTCGCGCGACCACTCGGCCCGTTCCACCGACCCGGCAAACTGCGGCAGCAGCACGCGGGCCGCGCCCCCTGCGGCGGGCACGAGGAAGATCTTGTCGTTGTAATAGAGGTCAAACTGCTCGTTCGCACTCGCCGTGAACAGGACGGTGCGCCCGTCGGGCGAGAGGTCGACGCCGCCCTCGGGCACGCCGTTGTCGGTAAGCCGGCGCTCGTCTCCGCCGGCAATGTTCATGATCCACACCTCCGACTGATCGAGAAACTCTAGTTTGGGTGAGGGCATGCGTACCATGACCACCCGTGATTCGTCATCCGAGAGGCTGTACTCGCTGACCGACCACGCGCCCGAGGTCAGCCGCGTGGTCGTGCCCTGCAGGTCGGTCGACCACAGGTGCCGCTGCTGAAAGTCGTTTTCCTCGAAGGCATACACATCGTCCTTGAGGGTGGCCCGCTTCTTCGCCTCGGCCGACTTCTCATCGTCGGCCACGAAGAAGAGGCGCTGCCCGGTGCGCGACCAGGTGATATCGCCCACGGCTGTGGGATGCGTGGTGAGTCGCCTGGCCTCGCCGCCAGTGGCGTCCAGGAGATAGACCTGGGTGACCTCGTCGCCATTGCGACGCGTGAGGAAGGCCAGGAAGCGTCCGTCCGGAGACCAGCGCGGCGAGGATTCACCGCGGTCACCGCGCGTCAGTTGCACAAGGCCGGTGCCGTCGAGGCCGATGCGGTGGATGTGTCCGACGCGACGGTTGGCCGCCCAGTCGGGGGCGTCCATCACGAAGGCCACGGTCCGGCCGTCGGGCGACAGCTGAGGGTCCTGCAGCGATGGCATGTTCAGGCCATCGAGGAAGGTCATGGGGCGCGG
>Ga0194116_10002033_pt1 | contig 27023 bp, 29 predicted proteins | sample TA2MahsurfametaG_4_FD_148617 | JGI IMG/M metagenome (GOLD analysis project Ga0194116, IMG submission 148617) | Freshwater microbial communities from Lake Tanganyika, Tanzania - TA2015008 Mahale S9 surface | ecosystem: Environmental > Aquatic > Freshwater > Lake | place: Tanzania: Lake...
TTAATCGACAAACGTCACTGACCGGTGTGACCGCTTCTGCAAATCCGAATGTCGTCGTCGGGACGGGCTTCTCCGCTGCGGCGGTGAGTACGATCTACCTGAATGGTCAAACAATTGCGGCAGGTCTAACCGCATCTTCATCGATCAGTAGTGTGGTGACCCTTCTAAATAACTATTCTGGCGCCACGGGTGTCGTCGCATCAAACAATGGCAGTGGGGTTACGCTAACAGCTGCAGATGGAAGAAATATTTCTATCGCCACAAATACTGGCGTTGGCACGGCCATTGGGATTTCAGGTATGTCGAATACCGCAACCTCTGCAGCGGGCGCAGAAACTTATATCGCGACGGTCAAGCTGTACTCGGATGCGACGTTTACTGTCTCCGCAGGCACCGAGGGTTATTCAGATTTCACCACGCTTGGATTTGTCGCTGGCACCTATGGTGGGTCTTCCGATGATACGCGAGTATCTGAACTCGATATTTCTACCCAAACTGGGGGTAGTAATGCGATGGCTGTGCTAGACGACGCGATTGATATGGTCTCGTCCTATCAAGCACTGGTTGGCGCTCAGGAAAATATACTCGGCTACCAAACTGATTACGTCGCCGCTAGCAGTATCGCCGCGACCACCGCTTACAGCAATATCATGGACTACGACCTTGCCGCTGAAACAACGGCACTAGCGTCGGCTCAAATAAAACAAAATGGTGCGATGGCAATGCTTGCTCAAGCCAATATCTCTCAAGACATGGTGGCTTACCTATTGAAACAGTACATTAGCTGAGTTGAGGTGCTGAGGCTTACCCGTCACAAAAATCTGCACTTCCGTTAGGCAGACCTCATCGAATTCACGCATTGTCTGCAGGTCGATTGCGCCGACCTCCTGCAGCGCCTCCATGGTCTCGTGTATAGCGGCGAGCGCCTCACTTCGGTACGTTTTGAGCATGGTTAACATATCTTCAAACTTGGCTACAACTGACGTGATACATCCATTCGATGATGCAATACGCAGACAACAGCAATTCCATAGGAAGTTATTTGGAAATAAACCATGTGCCGTTCGACGCTACGTCTGCGATAACCCCGTCTGATGTGGTCGCACGAAGGCGCAATTTTTGGTGATTGCGCTAAGGTCTCGAATGCCGCTGTGAGTAGATCGACGTAGCGGTCGGCCTGATGCACGCCCCAGCACTCAGCCGTATATGCCCAAATTGCTTCAAGATCGCGTTCGGCGGCTGGTGTAAGGCGATACTCAGCCATGCGCTGAGTGCATTCTTCGCTTGAACTCGGTAGCGTCAAAAGGCGAGGGCTCCCCACTCGCCTCACCCTCGATCAGCGCCGCCCGGATAGCCTCAACTTCGGCGCTGCGCTCTTGCTCCCGCCGGATCAAATCCCGAATGTACTCGCTATCGTTAGTGTAGTGACCCGCGTCAATCTGGGACTTGACCCAGTGGTCTTGCTGCTCTGTCAGGGTGATGGTTTTCCGGACGATTCCCATTGCCGAACTCCGTATTCGGTAGTTGTACCGCCTAAACTTATCATATTATTGGTGCGAAACAGAGCATCAATTCAAACTCGCAACAGGCCGGAGGGAGCACATAAAAAAATCCCAACAGAGTGGTTGGGATTTTTGTTGCTCAGGGCACCTGGCCCTGCTCGATGAAGCGCTGATTACTTGCGCTGTATGGTCTCGAGGAATTTGACGATATTGCGAATATCCGCGTCAGAAATCGTACCGCCCCAGTTTGGCATGCCTAGTTCCGGACGGCCGTTGGTAATCGTGGTGACAGCAACTTCGCGCCATTTGTCGTCGTAACGCTTCGACAGCTTGCGCAGATCGCGCTCCTGCTGCGGGCTAGCGCCGTTTTGACCATGGCAGTGAGAGCAACGACTATTGAACATGGCTTTGACGTCTTCAAGATTGACATCGTTTACCTTCACCATATCGGCACGCCAGTCAGCGTTCGCGCCACCGGCGACCATCATACCTGCTACCGGTTTTTGTTTCGCTTGTGAGGCATGCGCTTGCGCGTTACCGCCCGCTACCTGATCGGTAATCACGTTCCATGATCCCTTGGCATTCATCATCACCGGCGCGGTCTGCGGGAACGCGTATTTCTGTTGTAGCTGTTTGATCTCTGGTTGCAAATCGGTGAGGGCCTGATCGATCTTGGCTTTCAGCTCCGGGTTTTTCTTGGAGACAGCAACGGCTACCTGGCTGTTCAAGCCTTGGCCAGCGACCGGTGTTATTTTCCAGCGCTCTGCAAACTGTTTTGCGTTTTGATACCCAGCGCTGGGTCCCCAGAGCACGGCAACATCAATCTCGCCTTTGTCGAGCGCTGCAAATACCGCGTCTTGTTCGCGGAAGTTATGGCAGTCGTAGCCCGTTTCACTGGAGAGCACAATATGCGGCGTGGATCCGTGCAGCACACCAATGCGCTTGCCTTTCAGGTCTTCCATGCCGCTGAATGAGAATGATGCGGGTGCCACTACGGCGTATCCAACATCAAGAAATGCGCGGGTTTTTTCCAAACCCCTGACCTTGTAATCTGCATTCGCAGGCAAGGCAAAGTAAGCGTCGCACATGTCCATCGTGTTGCGGACAGCGCGACGCTGGTTATACGTCAACCACCATACATATTCGGCGGAGGCGCCCAAGCGCTGCACAACCATATCAGCGAGTTCGATATACAAGCCCTTCTCTGCACCTTCGGACTTACTGAAAGGCAGGTTGTCAGGGTCCGCACAGATCTTGATTGTGTCGGCAGACGCTACTGGCCCTGCAAACACACCCGTGACCAGAGCAACAACAGGCCAAACGCGAGCACGGTTGTAGAGCGACTTGGGCATTTCCGATCTCCGGATTAATTCAACGCAAAGACGAACATCGTGCCACCCTCGGGACTCGCGTCATACATTTTCTGCCCAACTTCGCCGAAAAACGCCGGAATTGATTGCGTGCGACCCGATACCACTGCCACGTACTGTTTACCGTCTAGAACGTAGGTCATTGGCGCGGCATGTATTCCTGAGCCAGCGTTGAATTTCCACAGCTCCTTTCCAGACTTACCGTCGTAGGCGCGGAATACACCCTGGATATCACCAGCAAAAACTAAGCCTGACGCGGTAGTCATGGTTCCGCCATTAAACGGCAGTGGCAGCTTGTTCATCCAGACTGTTTTGCCTGTTAGCGGATCGAAAGCCTTTAGCCCACCGCCATATCCACCCGGACCCATCTTACCTAGGTCAAAGTTCGCTGACAGGTAGAACTGACCGCGCTTGTAATCTTCCTGCACACCTTCCATGTCCATGCACAGGTTGATGGTCGGAATGTAGACGAGGCCAGTTTGCTTGTTATAACTCATCGGCATCCAGTTTTTTCCACCGATAAGGTTAGGGCAGATATTGACGGCTTTCCGCTTGAAGCCAGGGCGGAACTTGTTATCCGCCGCTTCTATCGGCATACCAGTCTTCATATCCACACCGACAGCCCAGTTCACGCCGTCAACAAATTGTTTCGCAGACAGCAGCTTGCCGTTCGCGCGGTCGATTACATAAAAGAAGCCGTTACGGTTGGCGGTCATAATGACCGGAACTGTTGTGCCATCAAATGGTAAGTCGGCAAATACGAGCTCGTTCACACCATCATAATCCCACGCGTCGTGAGGTGTGTATTGGTAGTGCCACTGAATCTGACCGGTGCTCGCGTTCAGCGCAACGACCGATGCGGAGTAGAGATTAGAGTACTTTCCAATATTAGAGCTGTCGTTACCACGAATTGCAGCAGCCCATGGCGCTGGGTTTGAAGTTCCGTAGTACACAAGGTTTAGCTTTGGGTCATACGAGCCTACGAACCAAGATACCGCTCCGCCATTTTTTCCCGAGTCGCCCTTCCAAGTATCTCCATTTTTTTCACCCGGCTCTGGCACAGTGTGGGTGCGCCAGACTTCTTTTCCGCTGTTTTGATCAAACGCGACTAGAGCTCCGCGAACGCCATATTCACCGCCGGCGAAACCTGTAATGACGAGATTACCGGCGATAGTCGGGGGCGAGGTAATTGCTGACCCTTGCGTGTAGTCAACCACAGTCGAGGTCCACAACTCTTTACCAGTCTTTGCATCCACTGCAGTAAGCTTAGCGTCGAGCCGACCAAAGAAAATTTTACCATTTGCGTGGGCCACTCCGCGGTTGACGACGTCGCAGCAGGCGAACTGGTCAACGTTCTTTGGCATTTCCGGAGAATGCTTCCATTTGAGTTCGCCGGTCTTTGCATTGACGGCGAATACATTTTTGGGACCGAACGACGAGGTAACATAAAGCGTGTCGCCAACTAAAATGGGGGTAGACTCCTGCGAGCGGTTGGTGCCCAACTGCAGCGCCCACTTGACCTTAAGGTTTTTAACGTTGCTAGCATTAATTTGGTTCGCTGAACTGAAGCGGGTGTTGCCGGCGTCGCCGCCGTAAACACCCCAATCTTTGGCCATGGCCAACGGCGCCGCAACAACCAACGCCCCAGCCGCCAGAGTTTTCATGATTGGTTTCATAGTGTCTCCTGAGGTTAAGCCGAATTACGCAGACTCGGCGTTATAAATTTATCTAATACTCAGACGATGTGTCCGCTCCCCAGACCCTCGCGGAAGCCCAAGCTGTTATATGTTACAAGGTATTTTAAAAAAATCAACGTATGTGCAAATATGTACTTAACTTTTTAGCAAAGGCTTGAGACGCCCTCGTGACATGCAGAAAGACTAACCTGAGACTAGGCCTCGTCCTTTACCAACAGAAAATTCATCGCAACTTTTAAAAAAAGCTTTAACCAAAAAAGAAGGGTAGATTGCTGAAAGCTAGCAACAAAAAAAACGAGCGGGAATTTCAATTAAAGCTACCACGAGAAAGGTTAATTGAGCTCGCGGTGACTAATTAAAGAAGCATTGTGCAACCAAATCTGGTGCAAGCAGCGTTTTTTCGTGGGCTATTAATCGCTAAAACTCAGCAGCGTCATGCGCATCAGCCCTCCTTGGAAAAATCTTGCAGTCGTGGGCTCGCTCCGCTCCAGCTTAACCAAGCCAACGTTTGGACAATACCATTCGTAGCTTGTTATTGGTGCCTCTTTGTAAGTCCTCTCCTCCTCGTGCCAAACGACTATAAAAGCTACACCTTTGATCATAACGCAACCGCTAAATTTACCCGCAGGCGTACTCACTGTTTGGTCGGTTGAGTCGACTGTGTGAGTCATGGTTAAATTTCGGTATCGCTCAATGTATTTAAATTCAAACGGCCATTCACTCCTGCGTCTCAAAAAGTACGGCACTGTTGTTGTCAACCATTTTTTTTCTTTTTCAAGCTTTGCTGGAATCACAGTTCGCGGCGAGGTATCGAGTACCGCCAATTTGTCATTCGGTGTTCGGCTGGCGATACGGTGCACGCCTTTGTCGTCGATCTTCAGCCAGTAGTCGTTACCGAAATCGCTGCGCCGACGCCATGTCTCGACACCATTCAAATCAACCTTGCCAAGATTGCTCATCGTGATCGTCGATCGATCAACATACGCCTCAGGTGCGTCGTAGCTGATCTCAACGCGGTAGGTCCAGCGCATACCCTCAGCCAGCGGGAACAGGGGATTATCGTTATCCGGCTTGTCACATCCCGCCACCCACAGTATGGGGCTCAGCAACGTAACCGTAAATATTGCATCACGACGTAGTTTAAGCATCGCCATATTATTTTTCCGGTACCTGCGGCGACGGCAGATCCATGATCTTGATCTCTTGCTCATCCTTGCCGGGGTTTAACCAGCTGGGACCTGTGCCCTGGCCCGATTTTGCTTCTGCTGTGCCCATCTGGCTAATGCCACGCTGACCTTTTTTCATTCCCTCATTAATACGCTCATGCAGCGCGCGCATGTAAGGCAGCTTGTAGCCACGCGGCTCCAGCTGGCGCCTGCCCTCCTCAATCGGCGTCACCCACAGATACAGCGCGCCGGCGTACTTGGGGGTTGGCTCCTCGACCACGGCAGCAATCAACAAAAAGCGCGCCGGCAAAGGGTCATTGCTCGGATAACCAACCACACTCATCACGGCGCTATAACCATAAAAATAGAATGCACACACACCCAGCGTCAGCATACCTTTCAGCCAGCGCGGCCAACTGGAAAAAACAAGCGCCAGCGCAAACAAAAAAACAAATACCGCAAACGCGATAATGAGGGTCAGGGTCATGTGAGCGACTTCGCTAAAGATTTTGGAATCGTGTTGACATTGGTGACGGCGCCGCTGGGATCAATCGTGAAGCGCACAAATGTTGCTTCCTTACCGCGGCCCTCAAGCGTGGCCTGGCCATAAAACACGACCTCGGCTTTGGGATTCACCTTGATCACGGTCAGCGTCGCCTCGACCGGCTTACCCGCTTTCGGGTCATTCAGCTCGAGCTCTTTGGTCTCGTAGTAATGCACATTCGCGACATACTCGCCGGGGATAATGCTGCGAATGGTGGTGACCTCTTGCCGAATAGGATTCACCACTTTTTTACCGTTAACCATAATCGTGTTGTTCGAATTACCACGATCATCACGATCGAGGTGCATCAGGCCAGCCTCGCGATTTCGAAACCACACCACCTCACCTGAAGGGCCTTGGGTCCACAGATCGAGATCATTCGGGTCGTTATCCGGCCACGACAAGGTAATAATGAATTCCGCCTTGGCCGGAATATCACCGCTCTTCTGTGCTTTGGGATTGATAGACAAAAACGCGATAATGAAGCAGAACACAAACGCGATCAGCATGTTGAACAACATGTCGTACATCGGGTCAACTTCTTGCTCGCGCGATCGCTTGCGATTAGCCATAGAAATTAGTGCTACGCCTTGAATTGAAGGCCATGGCTTTGCGCGCGCGCGACCAACTCATCCGCAAAGCGGTCCAGCCGGGTCAGCTGCATGCCGAGCAAAATATTGGCGACCAGCCCCACCATGGTGGTCAGTAGCGCAACGCCCAAGCCAGTGGTCAGCTCGCGCAGCATGTCCTGCGCCTGCGACTGATCGAAGCTTTGCATGTGACCGATTTGCATTGCCAGCATCGAGAAACCGATCACCTTGCCGAGCAAACCCAGTTTCAATTGCAGGCCATTCACCCACCACGCGGTGGAATGTGGTCCATGGGTTTGCTCTGACAATAAATCCAGCGGCGCCGCCGCATCGGCTGGCTTGGCACGCAAGGCCTTCCAATAGGCTGATGCCCAGCAGCCCTCGACGGGGGCTGCGGCAGGGTCCTTGATGTGCTGCTCCAGACTGAGTCGTTGTCGATCAAGCTCGCGACTACGGGTACCGCACCACGCAGTGGCGATACAAAAAATCACGATAATGATGAAGGTAATGCCGGTGGGATCGGACTGCAGCAGCAGCTGCCACACGCCTTTCAAACCCAGTAGCCACGCCGCGAACAGAAACATACCAATCAGCGTGAACCACTCGAACAAAATCGGCTCGATTTTGCTTTGCGGGGCAGTCCATGGCAGCCGCAAAAACCGGATCTTCATTGTCTCTCCTTGTTACCACAGCGATAGCGCGCGCGGCTTATTTATTTTTCTGTCGCCATTGTAACGTCCGGCGCGATAACTCAGGTTTTTGGACCCGCATTCGGATCAAAGCGGCAGATCAGCACAAACATGATTTCCTGCGGTGAGTCCTCGGCCGGCTTGATCCACTCCCCTGGCGTCTCATCGGCCTTGATGACATCGCCAAAACCCATACGCAGAGGATAAGACGCATAACGCAAGGTGCGCATGGCACGGGCCGGGCAATCCACTTCCCATAAGAGCTTTACCGAAAGACTGCCTTGCGGTGTTGGCTCGCGGTACTCGATCAGCATCCACATGCGCGTGGTCTCACCACCCGGCCGGAAAAAATCATTGATATAAACCGCCTCACCATCATTGAAATCAATCAGCTTCCACTCTGCGAGCGCTGGCGCAGCACTGAACATCATTAAAAGCGCAATCAGCAGTTTTCGCATCATCGACCTCACTTGAACGGCAATTTCGGTTTTCATCTTGATCTCGAATCCTGAATTTTTAAGCGGGTGCCAGCAACATAAAATCATTACAGCAAAAGCGCTTTAAATAGTGCGACCACCGTCGATCGGCATTTCCAAACCGGTCAGGAATTCAGCCGCCTCGGTCGCAAGAAACACTGCGGCGGCTGCCATATCCCTTGGCTCACACATACGCCCGAGCGGAATGGTCGACAAAAACTTGGCGCGATTTTCTGGCGTATCGGGCATGCCCATAAAATCTTCGAGCAAGGCTGTCGCACCCATCACCGGACATAATGCGTTGACGCGGATTTTATCAGGCGCGAGCTCGACAGCCATTGCCTTTGACATTAAATTTACCGCACCTTTGGAGGCGTTATACCAAACCAAACCCGGACGCGGCCGTATACCGGCGGTTGAGCCGACATTGATAATCAAACCGCCTTTGCCGCGCGCGCGCATCAGTGGTACCACAGCGTGGGTCATGTGATAGATCGATTTGACGTTAACATTAAAAACGCGATCAAAGTTTTGCTCGTCAACTTGCAGCAGAGGCTGATTGCGGTGCGTGGTGCCGGCGTTGTTAATCACAATATCCGGTACGCCAAATAGTTCGACACAGGCCTTGACCATCGCCTCAACCGAGGCTCCATTCGCGACATCGGTGGTGATTGCCTTGGCGTTTGCGCCGAGCGATGTCGCAACGCGCTCGCCCGCCTCGGCATTAATGTCCGCAACAATAACCTTGGCACCTTCTCGCACATACGCCTCGGCCATACCGGTGCCGAATCCACTCCCTGCACCGGTGATAATCGCGATCTTTCCTGCAAGCTGTCCCATAGTGTCTCCAAAAACATTCCATGTTTTTATTAGCCGTGATGCAAAACCACTGTTTTTGTGGTGGTGAATTCCTCGAGCGCGATAAAGCCTTTCTCTCGCCCATGGCCGCTTCGTTTCATTCCGCCGAACGGCAGCTCCACGCCACCTCCCGCGCCATAACAATTAATAAATACCTGGCCGCTTTGAATACGCTTGGCGAGTCTAGCCTGTCTGCCGCCATTTTCTGTCCAGATACCGGCAACTAATCCGTACTCGGTAGCGTTTGCGAGCTGTACCGCGTCTTCTTCGTCCTTGAACGACATGGCTGACAGTACCGGGCCGAATACTTCCTTGCAGGCTAACCGGTGGTCGCGCGGCACAGCACCAAATAATGCGGGCGCGACGAAGTAGCCTTCCTTTGCGCAACCACTGGCGATGCTGCCTTCGGCGAGTAGCGGGACACCGCTTTTCACGGCGTCATCAATAAACCCTCGCACACGCTGGTATTGTTTTTGGTTGACGATAGGGCCGCAATCCAGATCCATTTCAGGGGTACCCACTTTAACCTGACGAAATGCGTCGGCCACACGTGCGACAAAGCGATCATAAATATTCTGCTGGATCAGCAAGCGGCTGCCCGCAGAGCAGGTCTGGCCGGCGTTTTGTGTAATTGCTTTGATGATGATGGGTAGCGCCTTGTCGAGATCGGCATCGTCAAACACGATCTGCGGCGATTTTCCGCCGAGCTCCAGTGTGCACGCCACTGCGTTCACTGCGGTCGACTGCTGCACTAGCGCGCCCACTTCGGGAGAACCGGTAAAGCTGGCAAAGTTAATGTCCGGATGCGCCGTTAGCGCGGCGCCCGCCTCGTGTCCGTAACCGGTGACCAGGTTCAAGGCACCCGGCGGTAGTCCCGCTTCCATCAGCAGCTGTGCCAACTTCAAGCCCGACATACAGGCGTCTTCTGAAGGCTTCAGCACCACCGCGTTACCTGCGGCCAGTGCGGGCGCAACGGTACGCCCAAACATTTGCGCGGGATAGTTCCACGGAATAATGATCGCAACCACCCCATGCGGCTCATAGACCAGCTGAACGTTATAACCATTCAGATACGGTATCTGTGTGCCATGCAGCTTGTCGGCAGCGCCGCCAAAGAACTCGAAGTAGCGTGCAACCGCCACCACATCGGCGCGTGCCACCGACAACGGCTTACCGGTATCGCGCAACTCGATCTGCGCAATCTCCTCTGCATGTTGCACGATCAGATTGCCTGCCTTGGTCAGAATCCGGCCGCGCTCGGTTGCCGTTAAATTACCCCACGCGCCATCCATCGCGGCACGTGCAGATTTCACTGCGCGGTCGATATCCTGTGCGGTGCCGCGATCAATCGTGGCGTAGGGTTTGGCATCGCAGGGATTAATCACGTCGATGGTTTGTCCGCCAGTGGCAGAGATCCATTCGCCGTGAATCAGCAAACTCGGCATAGCATTCTCCAGAGATTTTTAGTCGGGCAGTAGGTTGGGTAATGGATGATGTTGTTGACTTGTCCGAGATAACCGTGATCGTCTAATGCCTGCTTACGGTGTCTCAATCGCACTAGGTTGCAACTCGCCGCGCTCGAGCGTCAGCGTGGCGTCGGGCAGATCACGCAGCAGGTTACGGTTCGATTCAGTGACGATGACGCATAAAGACCGATCACTCATATGCAGTCGCTGCAAAGACTCTGCGTACTGATTTGCCAGCACCGGCGCCAAACCCTGAAACGGCTCATCGAGCAGGACATAACGCGTACCGACCATCAGCGCGCGCCCGAGTGCAGCCATTTTGCCTTGCCCGCCCGACAAGGCGGCACCTGAGCGCGCCAGCATCGGAGCCAGCTGCGGCACGGCATCGATCACACGCTCCAAGCGCTGCGCGATTTCGCGCTGCGGTAACCCGAGCACCTCACACGGTAGCCGCAGGTTTTCTTCGACGCTGAAGGTCGGGTAGATCACACGATCTTCGGGCGCGTAGCCAATGCCAAGCGATGGCCGACGATGCCCCGGCGCGCCACCGAGATCGATCCCATCGAGCGTGATGCGCCCTGCCGCTATCGGTAGCAGCCCCATGATGGCGCGCAGCAGCGTGGTCTTGCCGGCACCATTGCGACCGACCACCGCAATCAGTTGCCCCGGCGGCAGTACCAATTCGATCTCGCGCAGTACCGTGATACCTGCAATACGAGCGCTGATCTTGTGCAGTTTCAGCATCTCAGTCACCGATCACGTTAGCGCGAATCTCGGGGTCGGCCAGCACCTGCGCTGGCGGCCCATCTGCGGCAATACGGCCTGCGATCCATGCCGCTACTCGCGTCGAGTATTCAGACACGATATCAACATCATGCTCGACAAAAATCGCGCTCACCTCCTGCTCATCCAGCGCGCGCATGATGGTCGCCATCAGGCCATGTTTTTCCTCACTCGATACGCCTGAGGTAGGCTCGTCAAGAATCAGCAGACGCGGGCGCATCACCAGCGCCATCGCTATATCCAGTACCTTGCGCTGCCCTTCGGGTAATGCGCTGGCCATGTCATGCGCGCGTTGGCTGAGTCCCACCATAGCAAGCACATGGTCAACTTCATCAGGATCAATAGCGTCTTGCAGCGCTGTCCAGATACGCAGACGGTTCTTTTTTCCGGCAGCAGCAATACAGACACAATCTCGCACTGTGTGCTCATTGAATAACTGCGGTAGCTGAAATGATCGCACCATACCCCGCAAGGCAATCGCCCGCGGTGCCAAGCCGGTCACGTCCTGTCCTTCAAAAAAAACCTGACCGGCTTGCGGCTGTATCAGGCCGGTACAGATATTGATGAAGGTGGTTTTACCGGCGCCGTTTTGTCCGATGACCGCGAGCCGCTCACCCGCGTGCAAAGAAAAATTGATATGGTCTGCCACCACCACGGCACCAAACGCCAGCTGCAAGTCTTTCGTCTGTAGCAGCGCACCGCTCATGACTGGCCTCGTGTTTTGTCTGGATCTGCATCAAGCAACGCCGATACACCGCGCGGCGCCAGAAACACAATCGCAATCAGCACACAGCCCAGCACCAGTTGCCAGGCGCCGGTCAGGTAGGCGGCTGCAAACAGCTTCACAAATTCGAAAATGCCGGCACCAATAAATGCCCCAACCGGGTGACCAACGCCACCAAGAATCGCCACAAAAATAATCTCGCCTGAGCGTACCCAGTAGCCCATCTCGGGCGTCACCAAGCCCTGTGCGATTGCAAATATTGCGCCCGACAAACCGCACACCGTCGCAGAAAAAATATAGCCAATCCACAGCGCCTTGTAGGCTGAAATACCAACATACTCGAGCCGGGTTTCATTGGTCTTGATCGCGGCAAGTGCCTGACCAGCGACCGAGCGCTGATAGCGCCGCACCAACCACCCTGTGATGAGCGCCAGCAGTACACTCAACAGCAGCAGCACTGTCTCGAAGGTATCGCGGTCGAGTGACATACCAAAAAATGGTGCGCGCTCAAGCCGAAGCCCGTCGGTACCGCCGGTAATATGAAAAAATTTACCGAGTACCGCGTACAGCACCATCGACAGCGCGAGATTCAGCATGCCGAAAAAGATCGCGCGGTAGCGCACTACAAACGATCCCACCACCACACCCAGCAGCAAACCAGTACCAGCACCCATCAGCAGCAGCACAGCGCTATCGAGTTGCGGCCACTGACGCGCAGCAAACGCCACCGCATAGCCGCCGGAGCACATGAACATCGCATGCCCGAACGATATCTGGCCCGACACAATCAAAATCGAAATACCGAGCGCGGCAATACCGAATGCGGTACCCAGAATAAATGGTGTCTTGAGCCATGGCAGTGCGGCCGGCAGCGCCAGTGCCAGCAGCGCGAGCGCGATCACTAATTGCGTAGGACGCGACATCAGACCCGCCTCGCCTGCGCCACCGAGAACAAACCCTGCGGACGAAACAGCAGCACCAGCACCATGATCAGGAAAGGTACCAGCACCTCGATTTCAGGTAACAGATACACCGTGAACGAACGCGCTAATCCGATCAGCACCGCCGCCACCAGCGCGCCCTCGATCTGACCCAAGCCCGCAGTTGCCACTACCGCAAATGACAGCACGATCATTTCACCACCAATACCCGGCACCCAAGACACTGTCGGTGAAGCCAAGGCCCCTGCCAATGCGCCCAGCACGGCGCTGACGACAAACGTGAGCAAGGAGATGCGACGCACATTAATCCCCAGCGCAGTCGACATCTCGCGGTGATGCGACACCGCGACAATCTGTCGACCCATACTGGAAAATTTCAGGAAACTGCGCAATACGGTAAACACAGTCAGTGCAATGCCAGGTAGCAGCAGTAACTGGTAGCGGGTATAGGTAATCCCCAGCACATCAACTGTGCCCAGATAATTCACGATCTCTGAGACGAAGTACGGTTGCGTACCCCACACCAAGCGCTGACAATCTTCAAAAATCATGAACGCTGAAAACGTGATCAGCAGCTGCAAGATGGGATCTTTTTGATAGATGCGCCGCATTAGAGTGGTCTCCATCAGCGCGCCGAATACGCAGCCGATGATAATTGCAGCAAGCGGCAGAATCAGTAGTGACCACGCTGGCGATGCGCCGTGCGCACTCGCCCACAGACCCAAGCTGGCGGCCATATAGCCACCCAGCGCGTAAAAACTGCCATGCGCCATGTTGACAATGTTCATGACCCCGAACACCAATGTCATGCCCAAGGCAACGAGGAACAACACCGCCGCTTGCGACAGCCCGTCCATTAACGCAAGAACGATCATCTCTTGTGGCATAGCTCAGGCTTGCGCTCGTGGCAGTCGTTACAGTGGTTCAAACACAGAATGGTTCGGCAGTACCCACCGCAGCGCACACGGGCTGCGGTGAGCGAAGACGTCAGTACTGCCGCAGTCGCGGATGATTCACCAGCTCTGGCTTCAAGGTCTTGACCCACTCCGGTGATTTTTGACCTACCGGCGTGGTGATCAGGTCTGCCGGGTAGATCACGATTTTTTCGAGAATAGGGAAAGGATAATCCGGGCTTTTCTTGGTGATACCCAGTAGCTGCTCCTCAAGACCCTGGCCATCTTCGCGCATTTTGACGGTGCCGGTTAGTCCGCGAAACTCCATGGTGCGCATCGCCTCAGCAACTTGCTCGGTACTCGGCCACTGGCCTTTGTTGGCCTTGATCGCTTTTTCGTAGCCGGTTTTGAGACCCTCAAGCCCTTGCACCATGTGGTACACGGAATAAATTGGGTAGGCACCGGTCTTGTCACGGAATTTTTTCACAAAGTTTTTCAGACGTGGCTCGTCTTTGTACTGTGGATGCAAAAAGAAGTGATCGCCACGCGCGCCCACGATCACACCCTCCGGCAGCGTGCTACCCAAACGCTCCAGCGAGCTCTCAGCCAGCGGCAACACAAACAACGAGGATTTCATCAAACCGCGCTGCGATGCCTGACGCACGAAGGTATCCAGATCACCTCCCCATGCGGTCGACAAAATCACTTCGGGGCGCAGCGCCTGCAAGCGGCTGATCTCGGTCGAGTAATCGGTGGCACCGAATTTCGGAAATAACTCAGCAACGATTTTTACATCGGGCTTCATCGCCAGCAGCGTGTTCCGGAATAGCTCCCAGGAGTCACGACCCCAAGCGTAGTCCTGGTTGATGACCGCGATCGATTTCAGATCGGGCTTGGTACGCAACAGGTACAGCACACTCGCCACCATCTCCGTGGTCGCGTTGGCTTGGGTGCGAACCACATAGCGGTAGCGTTTATCTTCCAGCACTTTCTCGGTGCCGCAATCCCACATGATATTGAGCACCTTCAGATCTTCAGCGACGGGCGCGACAATATTGCAATTACCGCTCGAGATAGAGGCAAGCATGACCTTGGTATCGCCCTCTTGCACCACACGGCGATACTCCGACAATAATTTATCCGAGCCGATGCCCTCATCGATAAAAGTCGGCACGATCTTCACACCACCAATACCGCCGCTGGCGTTGATCTGCTCGATGTACAACTCGGCCGCCGCCTTGGCCGGCACCCCGAACACCGAGGCCGGGCCGGAAAGGAAAGTGGTGATGCCGACTTTCAGCTCGGCGGGTTTGGTTTGCGCGCCAGCGGTAGCAACGAAGCCGGCCAAGGCCAGTCCGGCCACCCGGCGCAACAGTGCGTGGATGCTCATCAGCATGTCTCCAACCTGAATTGTTGTCGTTATGGTTATTTTCGCGCTATGCGGATTACACCGACACGCGAAAGTCATCACTATAAAGCCTCGCCGCCGACTTTGCGACCCTTAGCGCCTATCTGCTTGATCCGGCTGCGGCATTGGCAGCATCTTGGCCTGCGTCTTGTGCTGTTTACGATGCTGCCGATTGCCATCGACCTCACAAGAGTGGTTCTTCGCTTTTGCGTGGGCGGTGAATGTCTCAAGCGGCAAAGCACACTTGGTGATCCAGCTCCAGTCGTATGCCTATTGCCTCACCGATCGCATGGTCATGGTGGCTCGGTACCAGCGACAACAGTTGCTGACCTGAGGGTAGCGCCAGGGTATACAAAAACTGCGCTCCTCTGAATGCCTTGGCGAGCACGCGCGCTTGCAGCGGGCTGGCGTCATCATGCTGAATATCGTCGGGCCGCACTAACAGATCAACCACGTCACCGTGGTTCAGCCCCTCGGGCAAAGACTCAGGCTTGAACACGCCCAACTCTGTCGATATCTTTCCGTCGGCACTCATCTCACCTTGCAGCATCATGCCCTCGCCGATGAAGCGCGCCACAAAGCGGTTCTGTGGTCGGTGATACAGCTGCATCGGCGTGCCCCATTGCTGCAGGCGGCCCTCGGCCAGTACCGCCACCCGATCTGCTACCGCGAATGCCTCAAGCTGATCATGGGTGACGATGACGGCGGTGGTGCCCGTCTGCTTCAATAAACCTCGCACCTCCAGCGCTAAGCGCTCACGCAGCGTGACATCCAGATTAGAAAAAGGCTCGTCCATTAACAGCAATGCCGGTTGCGGCGCCAACGCACGCGCCAGTGCGACGCGCTGCTGCTGACCGCCCGAGAGCTGATGCGGCGCGCTCTGCGCCAACTCGCGCAAACCAACCAGCTCGAGCATTTGCGCCACCCGCTGCTCGCGCTCGCGCTTGCTACGTCGATACAACCCGAAACCGATATTGTCAGCGACTGATAAATGCGGAAACAGCGCGTAATCTTGAAACACCATACCCATGTTGCGGTGCTCAGGCGCGAGCTGGTAGCCGGCGCGACCAACCTCTTGCTGTAACAGTCTGATGCTGCCCGATTGGAGCGGATGGAACCCGGCGATCGCGCGTAAGGCGGTTGTTTTGCCACAGCCTGATGGGCCGAGCAAACACGCTATCTCGCCCTGGTTCAACGAGAGCGAAACACCCGACAGCACGACCTGCGGTCCACGCGTACCCGGATAGCTCAACGTCAGATCGTTTAGCTCAAGCGCCGGCAATCGTTGATTCGGCATCGAGTCACGTTGCATTAAATCTGTTTGCATTAAATCGCTTTGCATTAAATCTGTTTGCATTAAATCTATTTGCATTAAATCGCTTTGCATTGAATCTGTTTACATCGAATCGCTCTGCATGGAATGACTTTGCAATGGGTCGCATCGCTTCAGCTAGCGCTCCGACTGACGCACCAACAACAGCACCGGCAACAGGCCAACCAATACAATGCACAGACTCGGCAAAGCGGCGCGATCCCACATGCCCTCGGCACTCATCTCGTACACACGCACCGCGAGCGTGTCCCAGCCAAATGGCCGCGTCATGAGCGTAATCGGCATCTCTTTCATCACCTCGACAAATACCAGCAGACTCGCCCCCAACCAGCCACTGCGCAGCAGCGGTAGATACAGCTTATGCAGCACACCCCAGCGGTTCAAGCCAAGGCTATGCGCAGCCTGTTGCTGGCTCAGTGTGATGCGCTGCATCTCCGCCTGCATCGGCTCAAACCCTACCGCCATAAAACGCGCGGAGATTGCCAGCAGCATAACCAGCAGCGTGCCCTTCAGCACCGGCGCCGGATCGACACCCCATGACTGCCAAAGCGGATGCAACTGCTGATCCAGCCATGCCACCGGAATAAACAAACCAACCGACAGCAGTATGCCGGGCAAGGCATAGCCCAGCGTCGAGGTACGCACCAGTAGCCGCGTGATCAAATCCGGGTGCTGACGCTGCGCATACGCCAGCCAGAGCCCGACTGCGACCACGATCAATGCCGACAAGCTGGATAGCATCAGCGAGTGCCCGATAAATTGCCAATAGCGATCATCCCAATCATGCCGCACCACTGCATACGCCCACACCATGAGTTGAAGCAGCGGGATAACAAACGCAAACAGCAGCACGGCAGCGCAAGCGGCACAAGCCAGCCAACGCGCAACACCACTTAGCTGCAAACGCTCAAGACGCGCATCAACCGCATTTGCTGCGTACTGGCGCTGCGCAATCGCACGCTGCTCGAACCACACCAGCAGCAACACCGCCAATGCCAATAACGACGCAAGTTGCGACGCCACCGGCAAATTGAATAGCGCTAGCCAGGCCTTGTAGATGGCGGTGGTGAAGGTATCGACATTAAATATTGCGACGGTACCGAAATCCGCCAGCATCTCCATTAACGCCAGCGTGATACCCGCTGCCCACCAAGGCCTCGACATTGGAAGCGCAACACGAAAAAACGCCAACCAACGCGGCATACCGAGCGTCTGCGCTGCTTCAAGGCTGCGCTTGCCTTGCGTAAGAAAGGCTTGCCGCGCGAGCAAGTACACATACGGGTACAGCACCAAGCCGAACACTACGATAGCGCCGCCCATCGATCGTGTGGGTGGCAGGCTCAGCGGCCCGAGTACCGAGCGCAACAAGGTTTGCAAGGGGCCGCTGTAATCAAACAGCCCCACCATCACCGATGCCAATACATAAGCCGGCAGCGCCAGCGGCAGTACCAGTGACCAAGCAAACCAGCGCCGCCCGGGAAACTCGCATACCGAAGTCAACCACGCTAACCCCACACCCAACACACTCACAATCGCTGCGACACCTAGCGCCATCAGCAAGGTATTTTTTAGCACTGCAGGCAATACAAATTCATTGAGATGCGCCCACACCTCCGGCTGCGGGTGTAGCCAACTACCCAGCACCACCGTTAACGGCATCAAGGTCGGCAGCGCCAGCCAGAGCACCGACCACGCGGGTTTATCAGCGACTGAACTCATTGCTTAATTTTTCTGCCCTTGCAGTTATGCGTAAGATATTTGCCACTGCAAGCGCTGGCACCAGAAGGTCGATGGCAAGATGCCAGCATCGCAAACATCGCAAGTCATTCCTCAAGTCGTACCGCAAGATGCTGCTCATACTGTCATCAGCCTGACGCGACGAGTTTTTATTTGTAGCCAGCTCTATCCATCAGGCGGGTTGCCGCTGCCTGCAGCTCGCCCGCTTTCGATACGTTTAACAAGTTAGGTTTGAAGCTACCCCAGTCTTTAACGATCGAGTTGGGTTTTACTTTTGGATTAGCGGGGAATTCAAGATCTTCATCTACATAAAACGATTGCGCAGTTTCCATCGACAGATATTCAATTAGCTTCTGCGCACCTGCCGGGTTTTTCGCGTGCTTGGTAATACCCGCACCAGAGACATTCACATGCGTACCGCTACCGCTTTGATTCGCCCAAAACAAAGCCACCGGAAAATCGGGCTCTTTGACCAGAATACGACCAAGATAATAAGTGTTCACAATACCTACTTGGCATTGACCGGCAGCGATGGCTTTCAGAAGCGAGGTGTCATCCGGGAATGGTGTGGTGGCGAGATTGGTGACCCAGCCGCGCACGATCTCTTCGGTTTTCGTTTCACCGAGTTCAGTGATCATCATCGCGATCAATGATTGGTTATAGACCTTCTTGCTAGTACGAAGACAAAGCCGGCCCTTCCACCTCGGCTGCGCCAAATCGTCATAGCTGGAGAGTTCCGACGCGCGTACCGCCGACTTGCTGTAGACGATAGTCCGAGCGCGCACAGACAAACCAAACCACTGGTTATCAGGATCACGCAAATGTGCCGGAATATTTTTTTGCAGCACAGACGAGGTCAGCGCGCGCAGTTGCCCCTGCTGCGCGGCTAACCATAAATTGCCAGCGTCTACCGTGATCAACACATCAGCCGGCGTGGTCGCACCCTCTGCGTTCAAGCGGGCCAGCAGCGCGCCCTCGTTCGCGGTGAGGAGCTTGATTTCCGTACCGGTCTCTTTGCTGTAACGATCGAGAATGGGTTTGAGCAGTTGCTCATTGCGCGCCGAGTACACAGTGACGGTATCGGCGTTGGCGAAGGTGCTGATAGAGGCCAGCGTGATGCAGGCCAGTGACAACAAGTGCTTGATGTGCGGCATGGCGAAACAGTCCCCAGAAAAGTCCGTCGAGAACTGTTGAGTTTACCTCAGATGAGAATAATTCTCACTACGAGGAAGCACGCGCAGGACCGAGACATGAGGAAACTAAAAAGGAAACGCCCTGGATCCCGGCCTGCGCCGGGATGACGGCTTGAAGGCTGCAATGGCAACTCGCATGCAAGGGTTTTACCGCCCTAAAAGCAAAACGGGCTGCAACTTCTGCAGCCCGCTTGGCGATGCACTTACGGCGATGGATATCAGGCGCCGGATGAGCGTTTCTTCAAGCGCTCAATATTTTGACGATTGAATTGGTTAGCGATCCAAAAGCCCACGCCCGCCATCCATATCACCAGCAAAATTTGCCAAGTCTTCATACATTTCTCCCGATTCTGTGGTTGCAATAATGATTCTGTGACATCCCGCGCTGCAGTGCCGTTGGCGCTTGGTCGCCTGAATAGTTCAGACGGACGGTTTTCACACCCGCTCATTATCACTCAATTTATGACTCTATTCAGATTGGCGCATGGTTGAACCGATTAATGGCCGAATCGCGACGATGGTGAATACCAATAGCAATAACTCCAATGCGTAGACGGAGGTGTAGCCGAATGTCGCGCCGCCCACCATCGCGGCCAAGTCTTTCAAGATACCGCCCAACGCAATCGCGACACCCGCACCCGTGGCCTGCACAGCGCCCCACGCGCCGAGCGCCAAACCGCTCTGGCTTTTCGGTGCGAGGTTCATGGTGGCTGTAAGCGTGCCATGACCAAATAATCCGGCACCAAACCCAATTAGCAGCGTGCCGATGCCGAACAGCGAATTGATTCCTGTTGGTGCCGCCATAATCACCATCGCAAACGCGGGTAGCCCCGCCAGTGCGCCGAACGAGGCTAATCGCAAGGGATCCATCCCTCGACTCAGCACGCGCGAGGCCCAAGCAAACCCCAGCAACCCCCCGATCGCTAGCGCCGCTGTTAAAAGCGTAGTCTCGCCCACCGTGAGGCGCAGAATCTCGCCACCATACGGCTCAAGCAATACATCTTCCATGGTGAAGGCCATGGTACCCAAACCAATCGCGAACAAGCGACGTGTGGCTTGCTCACCCGAGCAGTACAGCTGCCATGTCGCCTTGAAATCCGGCGCGCGCTCGTTACTCGGACGGTGAGATCGGCTGCGCGACTCTTGCTTCCATAACGCGATCGTGTTCAGCACAAGCGTTAGCACGGCAGCAGCCTGAATCACGCGAATCAGTTGCCCGGGGCTGAACTCGGCGAGTGCCAGACCAAACAACACAGCGCTGCCCATCATGCCCAGCAGCAGCATCACATACATGAGCCCGACAACTTTCGGTCGCGACTCGGCAGGTGCGAGGTCGGTCGCTAATGCCAACCCTACGGTTTGCGTGGTGTGCAAACCCGCACCGACTAACAAGAAGGCCATCGCAGCGGCGAGTTGCCCTACCCATGCAGGCGCATGCGCAGCCTGCCCCATACCAGACAGCACCAGCAATGCGAACGGCATAATCGAGAGACCACCGAACTGCACCAGCGTGCCCATCCAGATATACGGCACCCGACGCCAGCCTAGTTCAGAGCGATGGTGGTCAGAGCGAAACCCAATCAGCGCACGCAGAGGCGCAAACACCAGCGGCAGCGAGATCATTAATCCCACAAGCGACGCAGATACATGAAGCTCGACGATCATCACGCGCGTTAGTGTGCCGATCATCAGCACCAAGGCCATACCGACTGAAATTTGAAACAGTGACAGCCGCAGTAGCCGCGATAACGGCAGCGACGCTGAGGCCGCATCGGCGAAAGGAAGGAATTTCGTCCCGAGCCGGGACCAAGACCGGAGCATCTCCTGACGCATTGCGCGGATCGAGCTCATCGTGAGTAGATGCCTGTGCGCCGGGGGCGATGTTTAAGGTGAATGGGAACAGCCATGGTTCGGGGCCTGCAGGACCCGAACCATGGCACCCGGACATGGACTACCTGCGCAGCGTGTCGGGTATGGTTAAAGCGGCCACCGGCTGTATAGTCGCCGTTGGTGCTACCGATACCTGCGCTGCACTACCATTCAAGAAACGCTTCACCCAGGTCGTGTTCAAGGTCAGTGCGAGATGCACCGAGAACGAGGCCACGGCAACTGCGCCAATAATGATGGGTACGCCCACTGAGGGCTTCACCACACACCATATTTTTCCGTAAATCATATGGTCATCCCCCGTAAATTAGTGCAGCCACGGTGAGTAGATGTACGCAAGCAGATGGGCGAATGCTGCAATCATCCCGAAAATCTGCGTACCCTGAATTAAATGACGGTGGATCTCCTCGGACTCTGCCTCGGTCAACCCCGTCGGCCAAACCTTGTCTCTGTCGGACATGTAAGCACCTCCCAGTTAACTAACAAAACGTGCTGGACCCGCACGCGGGAGCCGCTCCTCAAACTTCGGAAAGCCTGTTCGCGTAGCCAAAAGCGTAAGCTAATGATTACATTTGTAGTTGTAAGGACATACTGACAAATATTCGCGGGCACGTCAACCGCGCTCTGCCGCCGCAGGCAAATTAATTGCGCCGCGCGAGGTCAAACGTGACATTACCGCGCCGATTATTTTTATTTTGAAAACTTTTTGTGTCGAATTGCCGATGCGGTCGCATCGTGTTGAAATCGTGGCCCATGCGCACCAAGCCTCTCATATTCTCTAACGACGGTCTTGCCTACATTGCGCCCGCACTGGTGTGGGCGCTGGCATGGGGCCTGATGCTGATGGCTTACGACCGAATCAGCCTCGGCAATCTTGCGCTGCTGCTGGTGCTGGCAAATGCCGTCGCCTCGCTGTGGCTACGACCGCTTGCTTCTTTGCTGGTGAGTTCGGTCGCGGTGGGATTATTCAACTGGTCGTTCGTGCCGCCGCGATTTACCCTCACCGTTGATTTATCTGAAGATGCCGTGCTACTCGTCACCACGCTCGCTGTGAGTACCGTGATCAGTTACCTGATGGAGCTGAAACGGCAAGCGGCCGACCACGCCTCAACACATCAGATGCAGGCCCGTATGGCGCAAGAGCATGTACAAAACCAGCAGCTAAGGAATACCCTGCTCACCTCAATCTCGCACGACTACCGCACACCACTCACTACAGTCATGAGCTCGGCGTCTGTCATCGCAGAGCAGGCTGGGCGTATGCCCACTGAACGTATCGGTCAGCTTGCCGAGGTAATCCTCGACGAGGCACAGCAACTGCGCCGCATGACCAACAACACGCTGCAGCTAGCGCGCTTGGATAGCAACACCATGGATATTCCGCTGAACTGGGAGTCGGTGGAAGAAATCGTCGGCACGGTCGGCGCGCGCGCGTCGCACGCATCCACAGCGCAGGATCGAGGTCCGCTTGGCAGAAAACCTTCCACTGCTACGCTGCGACGCGGTGCTGATCAATCAACTACTCGATAACCTGATCGAAAACTCACTGCGGCATAGCGCAGTCGATAAGCCCATTCTCATTCAGGCACAACAGCATGGCACTGCGCTCAGCATCACGGTGGAAGATCAGGGCTGCGGCATCGCCGATGCGTGGAAAGAGCGTGTGTTTGATATTTTTCAGCGGGTCGAGGCGAGCGATGTGCCAGCCGATGGCCAAACGCGTCGCGGTATCGGTATTGGGCTGGCAGTCTGTCGCGCTATTGCCGAAGTCCATGGTGGGCAGCTACAGATTACTGATAAGCAGGGTGGCGGTACTACGGTCCGGCTCACCCTGCCGCTGTCTGAGCAACCCGAACAGCCGCGCGAGCTGTCTGAATGAAGGTCCGTATTTTGCTGGTAGAAGATGACCTCAGCCTGCGCGAGGTGCTCAAGCAATCGCTTGAGCTTGAAGGTTTCTCTGTCGATAGCCACAGCGCCCTGGCGGGAGCAAGTGCGGCGCTTGCCTATCACCTCAGCACGCTGCGGAGTCCGGATACTTTTTCGATTGCCATCGTCGATCTCGGCCTACCAGACGGCGACGGTAGTACGCTGATTAGACTGGCAAGAGAGCGATCGAACCTACCGGCATTAGTGATTTCGGCGCGCGAAGACGATCTCAGCAAAATACACCTGCTAGACGCAGGCGCTGATGATTATCTGGTCAAGCCATTCAGTATCGGCGAATTAAAAGCGCGTATTCGAGTGGCGCTCCGGAGGCAATCCAAGGACAGCCCGGCGTTGACTGATGATATTCGCATTGGCGTGCTGGAGATTAATCTGCCGAAGCGGCAAGTCAAGCGATCAGGCGAACGCATCCACCTTACCCCAACCGAGTTCAATCTACTCGCAAGGCTGCTGTCGCAAGCCGGGCAAGTCGTGACTCACCGTCAATTACTTAATGACGTGTGGGGCGCGGAATATGTCGAGCACGTGCATTACCTCAGGCTGTACATGACGCAGCTGCGCGCCAAATTAGAAAATGATCCTGCAGCGCCAGAATTATTGCTAACCGAAACCGGCGTTGGCTATCGATTTTGCGAGCTGGGCGCACCGCTTTAAAGCCGCTTCACTAAGACGAGGTAACCCCACATAGCTTGGGGTGATCGGTGGTCTGGTTAAATCCTTATGCTTTCCTAATGCTTTCTTTTTTAACCTCGCTCGCGCGGGGCAGGTCATTACCATTTCATTAATGTACTTCGGTTTATCACACCGAGATCGTTGCCGCGCAGATTATTGTTAACTGAAACTGCGGCGCGTCAGCAACGTGACGTGAGCGCCGCGTCACGAAAGACGGTATGACGATCAGTAATCCGGAGTTCTCCGAAACCCCACTTATGCAATCGGTCCGGGTCAATCCGGACGCGCTGCATCATCACAGTTCGACCGCAGTCCTCACACTCGCAGCGATTGGCGTCGTGTTCGGTGATATCGGTACCAGCCCGCTCTACTCGCCGAAAGAATGCTTTGCGCCCGGGCACGGCATTCCGTTTTCAACCGATGCCGTGTTCGGGATTATCTCGTTGATCTTTTGGTCGCTCACGCTGGTCGTGACCTTGAAATACGTCACCTTCGTGCTGCGCGCAGATAACCACGGCGAAGGTGGTGTGCTGTCGTTGATGGCATTAGCACTTAGATCAGCACAGAATAAGCCTAGACGATTCAAATTCATGCTGATGCTCGGCGCGCTTGGTGCCTGCATGCTGCTCGGCGAATCCGTGATCACGCCAGCAATTTCCGTTCTGTCTGCGGTCGAGGGCTTGGAGGTTATTGATCCCAACTTCAAGCGGGCAGTGATACCCATCACCGTCGTCATTATTTTGCTGCTGTTTGGTGTGCAGCGCTACGGCACCGCCGCGGTTGGGCGCTTATTCGGGCCAATCATGCTGGTGTGGTTCTCCGCACTGGCGCTGTCTGGTCTCGATAATATTCTGCAAAATCCTTCTGTATTAATGGCGGTCTCGCCACTGTATGCCTACAACTTTATTCAGGCCAATGCATTTTTGGCTTATATCGTGATGGGCTCGGTGGTGCTGGTGGTGACGGGTGTTGAAGCGCTCTATTTAGACATGGGGCACTTCGGTAGCAAGCCGGTTCGGTTAGCGTGGTTAATCGTGACGCTACCAAGCTTGCTGTTGAATTACTTTGGGCAAGCAGCGTTTCTGATTGCGCATCCCGAAGGCGCCGAGAATCCGTTTTTCATGATGCTGCCCGACTGGGCTGTCTTACCCATGATCAGCTTGGCAACAGCGGCCACGGTGATTGCGTCACAAGCCGTTATCTCCGGCGCTTTCTCGCTAGCGAGCCAAGGCATCTTGCTGGGCTTTTTGCCGCGCATGGTCATCCTGCATACCTCTGACACCGAGCGCGGCCAAATCTACATGCCAACGATTAACTGGACCCTGCTCGTGCTGGTTCTGTTCACGGTGTTTCAGTTCCGCGAGTCAGGTAATTTGGCAGCGGCCTATGGTATTTCGGTAACGACGACTATGCTGATTACCACTTCACTGCTCGCGGTCGTCATGCTGAATGAATGGAAAATGCCTACGCTACTGGTAGCTGCCTTGATCAGCATGTTTTTTGTAGTGGATTTTTCATTCTGGACAGCGAATTTGATCAAGGTAAAGGATGGCGGCTGGTACCCGATGGTGCTGGGCGCGATCTGTTTCGTCATGCTGACGACGTGGTACACCGGGCGACGACTGCTGCGCGAGCGTCTGGCGGATGGAGCTATTCATATTAAAGATTTTGTGGATTCGCTGCTCGCGCACCCGCCGCATCGCGTTGGTGGTACTGCGGTATTTCTGACACCCCATATTGATTTTGTGCCGATCGCGCTGCTACATAATCTGAAGCACAACCGCATCTTGCATCAACGCGTTATCTTCCTGAAGCTATCGATTTGGGACGTACCTTACGTCTCTGAAGAAGAACGGATCTCGGTGACGCATATGGGTGGCAACATTTACCTTGCACGTGCAGTGTATGGTTTTAAAGAGACCCCCGATGTACGCCAAGTCATGGAGCAGCTTGAGCCTCATGTCGGCGGCCTTCTTGAACTCGAAGATACGACCTTCTTCCTGGCGCGCGACACCATTATTCCGAGTGATTTGCCTGGCATGGCTTTGTGGCGCGAGCGATTATTCGCATGGATGATGCAGAACGCTGCCAAGCCCTCGGATTTCTTCAAAATTCCGCCAAACCGCGTGGTCGAGCTGGGTACCAAAATTGAAATCTGAGGCCATTAGTATCGATACGATTTTTGCGACCGCGATACTTTTTTTCGCGTGCGCCGAGCACGTAGAGGCGGTTCCCGAGCTAATGGCATCGGTGCGCCACTTGCTGATGGACGAGTCACTGATACGTAAGGTGCAGGCGTTGGTGGCCTACCTCACGTTCGATGATTTTTTGAATCTCTGCCAAAGCACGCTACGCGAAGACCAAAAACTCAGCCTGCTGCTCAATCTCCACGATTACTACGCCCACACCGACAAGCTCTTTGCCGTAGGCTCATTTATCCTCGAGCGCTTCACCGAGTCACTCGGGAACTCGGTGAGCGATCTGGGCGATCACCTTGCAGTGCTGCAGGTGAAGCAACGAATTTGGCAGGCGTAGCAACGGCGGTCAGCGTGCAGGACGGGGCTGACTGGTCGTTGTTTCAGCGATCGTTGCGGTAAGGGCTCAACCGAGAATCATCACCGCAGCCAGCCCAGAGAGAATGAGCGTGATGCTGATCAGACAGCCTTGAATCACGTTCAGTAGCCGCCCCTCAGGCGTATGCCGGTACACCTTCGCCTCTTGCTTATTGACGTGTAAAAAACCGGCGAAATGCTCGATCACTAAAATAACGATCAAGCCTACCATCAAGCCCACACCGAATAACTGTAGTTTTGACATGGCCACAAGCTCCCGAAATCTGACGTTTCTTGAAGGGTGCAAAGCAATTCGCTTATTCCAGTACCTCGCGCTTATTCTTCAATGCGATGCCCAGGGTGTACGGCTCTATCGTCTGCTCTGAAACACCATAGACCGACAGAAAACGACTGAACAAAATCTGCTCTTCCGGTGCCGCCACGCCATCCGCCAGCAGCGAGTCGTACAGATTCAGCAAGATGCACATCTTTTGGTCTGCGTTGAGCAGCTTCGCTGACTCTGCAAGGTAGCTATCGATATCCTTGGCGCGCGCATAACGGCCAGCAGCATCCAGCAAGGCCTTGTCATTACCCAGTG